>Ga0080004_1141993_pt1 | contig 96918 bp, 102 predicted proteins | sample WasSprMetagenome_FD_69207 | JGI IMG/M metagenome (GOLD analysis project Ga0080004, IMG submission 69207) | Sulfidic aquatic microbial communities from Washburn Spring, Yellowstone National Park, USA - WS (SPADES assembly) (version 2) | ecosystem: Environmental > Aquatic > Thermal springs > Hot...
CTTCAGATCGTAGTTTTCTCCAAGTTTGAGGCTCTTTGAAGAGTTAATGAAGAATTGAAGTGCGTTTACCCTGACAGGGGAAGAGGCTGATGAGGGCTTCGATGAACTCAAGAGGAGCCCTAGGCTGATAATCCCAAGAGTTACGAAAGTCAAAAGACTACGTAGCTCAGAACCCGTTTCTTGAAAACCTGATTCTTTCCTTAAAAATCAATTTTTTATTGTAAAGGACAAGAAAAACTAAAAAAGGGCAGTTTACAGCCAAGTATGATGAGCGACCTAAGTAGGCTAGCTTTTTACGGTGGTAAACCTGTAAGTGAGCAACCCATAAGACCAAGACCAGTAATAGATGAAGAAGAAATAAAGGCTGTAGAGGAAGTCTTAAGATCAAGAAAACTTTCAAGCTTAGCAGGAGATAAAACAAAAAAGTTTGAAGAAGAATTTGCAAAATATATTGGAACGAAATTTGCTATCGCAACTTCAAATGGAACTACTGCGCTTCACACTGCATTAGCAGCAGCAGGAATAAAAGCGGGAGACGAAGTAATCGTTCCACCATTTACTTTTGTTGCTACAGCAACTAGCGTACTTCACCAAGATGCAGTACCAGTTTTTGCAGATATAGACAAGGATACGTTTACAATTAGTCCTGAAGAGGTAAAGAAAAAAATTACTGAAAAAACAAAAGCAATAATTGTTGTTCATTTGTTCGGTCACCCCGCTGAAATGGATGAGATAATGGAAATCGCAAGAGAAAGGAATTTAATAGTCGTCGAAGATTGCGCACAAGCAATAGGAGCAGAATACAAGGGCAGGAAAGTTGGGAGTATAGGGCACATATCTGCTTTCAGCTTTTATGCGACAAAAAATATGATGACTGGAGAAGGAGGTATGGTTTTGACCAACGATGAAAAAATGGCAAACAAGGCTATGTTGATCAGACATCACGGCCAGGCTTCAACATACCACTACGAAATACTTGGATACAACTATAGAATAACGGAGATGCAGTCAGCAATAGGACTGGTTCAGCTTAAAAAACTAGAAAACTTTAACAACATGAGGAGGAAACATGCTAAAATATATTATGATGAGTTGAAAGGAGTAAAGGGTTTAGAGCTTCCTGTTGAAAAACCATATGCAAAACATGTTTTTCATCTGTATACGATTAAGTTAACCGAAGAAGTAGACGTACCAAGAGATGATTTTGTGAAGTACTTAAGAGCTGAGAACGTACCAGCAGGGGTGTTTTATCCTACTTCACTTCACCTAGAACCACTTTTTCAGAACCTATACGAGAGAGGTAAAAAGTTAGACTTCTATAAAAACGTAAAGTACAAAGCAGGAGATTTTCCAGTAAGCGAAGATGTTTCAGGAAGAGTATTTAGTTTATACACGGACCCCGTACTTACAGACGATGAAATAGTTACGATAAGTTCGGCTGTGAAAAAAGTAATTTCTGTAACAACCTGAAGCTCTTAAAAGACTTAAGCTAAAACTGTTCGACCTTAGAACTGGGACGATCCCATTCTATCCTTACCTTAGCTTCAGAACTAAGCAATTTTTGTTTTTCTTAAAATTTTTAGCATTAGTTTGACTATTTCTTTATCCATTGTTGACTCATGCACCATTACATTAGTAAAATTATCACTAAGATCTTTCGTATAAAATGACTTTTACTGCAACAACCATGTAGCTTCGATGTAACTTTGAAGCAACATAAGACGGCAATAAAAGGTACACTTGACTCAATATATGCTACGAAGCAGGTATTTCAGCTACGATATTTGTTCGTTTCCCTTTTTGAACTTAGGAACTAAAAGAGGGTTTTTTCGAGAATCCAATAATGGCGGATTTTATTTATTCCAGGTACCTGCGTATAAAAGAACAAGTGACTAGTCCAAGGTATTACTGCAATTCTTTGACCTTCTTCTCTCATGCTCTTAAGACAGTTAAAGAGAAGTAAAGAGCCAATTCCCTTTAGCCTAGTTTTTGTAGAAACGCCAATCGGACCAAACCAATGAGGTTCAAGTGCGCTGTAAACAGAGAATCCAATAATTTCGTTTTTGTCTTCAGCGATCCACAATTTTGGCTTATCATATTCAAAGCCTACACTTGCCTCGTATTCCCAAAAAACAGAAAATTCAGACTTTACCCAGCTTAGAACTTTGTTTTTATCTGATTTCTCGGCTTTGCGTACTACAGCAGGACTAACATCCATCTTAAGGACCCTTTTTGGTATGTAAAAGTTTAGTAGATCTATTTCATAATCGACAGCTTCTCCTACTTTCTTAAATCCCCTGCTAAGCAAGAAAGCAAGCGCATCCTGATATTTTAAATCTACACCACTGAAAAGAGTCCATCCTGGAAAGTCAGCAATTCGAACTTTCTTTGTACCACTATCTTTAAGTCGGCCCTCTAGTTCCTCAAATAGTTTTGTTGCTATTCCTTTGTTTCTGTAGTCTTCTCTTACAGCAAAAACCTTTATCCAAGCTAATTCTTTTTGAGCTTCAACTAGTTCTTCTGGAGCTCTTTCTCTCTTAACTCCTAGTACAAACCCAACTATATTTTCGTTCTCTATCGCAACAAGAGCATAACGCTTATCATAGTTTGGATCATTGAAAGTTATCCTCTTAAGGCTTCTATCAGAGATAAAGTCCTCAGAAAGGCTTAAGTTTAGTAAATTTCGAACTTCTTCGAAGTAGCTTTCCTCAAACTCAACTAGCTTCATTTTTCCCCACGTTTAATTATTAAAAATGTATTTAAAAAGTCTTTTATTGATGTTACACTTTAGAAATTTCCAGGCACTAAAGTTCCAAGTAGAACCTTCTTATGTGCTCCTGTTGCGTTCGGCAGATTTGTCTTATTTCCATGGATAAATTCATTAGCAAGAATTGCAAAGTAGACTGACTCTCGAGCTTCCGAGGAAAAGCCTAGAACGTCAAAGGGAAGAACAGGAATTTGAGGCAATCTTTTTCTTATCATGTTAACTAGAGTCTTGTTCTTTAGTCCACCTCCTGCGATATAGACTTCGTCTATGGTTCCCTTACTTAAAATAAAGTCTTCGTATGATTTTACTATCGACTCAGCAGTAAGAGCTGTGGCTGTAGCAATTATGTCTTCTTTCTTTAAGCCAAGTTTTTCTCCTTGAAGAGCAAAACTTTCAGCAAAATGCGAACCAAAAACTTCTCTACCTGTTGACTTTGGAGGAGGAATGCTAAAGTACTCGTTGCTCATAAAGTAGTTCAAAAGCTCTTTACTAACTTCACCTCTAGATGCGATTTGGCCATCAACATCGTAACTAAGTTTTCCAGCAGTATACTTTTTGATAAGATAGTCAATAACCATGTTTCCCGGCCCAGTATCAAACGCAACAACCTCTTCCTCGCTACATCCAGAAGGTAAAAACGTTAAGTTTGAAATCCCCCCGATGTTCTGAATTACTATACTTTTTTTATCACTTCTAAAAAGTATGAAGTCCACATAGGGAACAAGTGGAGCACCATCACCTCCAACAGCTATGTCTCTTTTCCTAAAGTCTCCTACTGTTGTTACTCCTGTTCTTTCTGCGATTACAGCTAATTCGCCTATCTGTAGTGTTGACTTCTTTACTATCTTTCCATTAGGCATATGGTAAATTGTTTGGCCATGAGAACCAATAAGGTCAATTTCACTTAAGTTTAAATTTGAATCTTTAACCACTTCAACAGCAGCTTTAGCAAAAACCTCTCCCAATAGAAAGTTGGCTTCACATATCTTCTCAACGTTACTTTTCTTTGGATCAAACAACTCAAAAATTAATGCTCTTATATGCTCGTCGTAAGAATAAGTGTGATAATTTATTAAGTTCACCTTTGTACTTGTGTAATTTCCTTCAACTTCAACTAACGAAGCAGTAACGCCATCGGCAGAAGTTCCTGACATAAGACCAACTATTCTTTTTTTAGGTTTTGCTCTAATTTTTTCTAAACTTTCAATAAAGCTCATGCTTTTGAAGGAAAAATATAAAATAAAAACTTTCAGTACTTCTTGCCTAACTATTAAGAATTTATTAAATATAAAACACAAGATTGTTTTAGAGTACTTAACTTTAGGTAAAAGAAGGAAGAGAGTTAAGATTTAAAACCATTAAAAGCCTACTTGATGCTATGGAAAAAGTTAAGGTTGCAGTTGCAGGAGTAGGAAATAGTATAGCTTACCTTCTTAAGACATTAAGCCTAAAGAATGAACCTAAAGGAATATGGCATCAAAAAGTAGGAGGCATAGAATTAAAAGATATAGAGATCGTGGCTGCCTTTGACATAGATGAAAGAAAAATCGGAAAACCACTTAACGAAGCAGCTATAACAGAACCGAATGTCGTAGATTTAAGTGATGTAACAGCAGGAGAAGGAGTAACAGTACAAAGAGGAATCTTGCTAGACGAAATCTCTTATTTTGCAAGAGACAAGCTAAGAATTGAGAAAACAGAAACTCCAAAAAATATAGGCAAAGTTCTTGCAGACTCTGGCGCAGAAATACTTCTTCTCACGATATCAAGTGGCTTACAGAAAACTTCTGAAGCTTATGCAGAACAAGCGTTAAATGTAGGAGTTTCTTTAGTAAATGCTACGCCTTCTACGATAGCAAGCAATCCAGCAATTGCAAAAAAATTTGAAGAAAGAAGGCTTGTTGTTGTTGGAGATGACCTAATGAGTCAATTTGGAGGAACAGCACTACATAGAGGAATACTGAACTTCATGAAACTTAGAGGAATCTCAGCAGTAAAAAGTTACCAAGTTGATGTTGGTGGGGGCTTGGAAAGTCTGAACACTATGGATGAAGACCTTAAAGAGCTAAAAAAGAATATAAAAACAAATGCAATTGTTTCGGAAGTAGGAGATTCATATGAAGTTGTTACCGGAACAACAGACTACGTAGAATTTATGAAAAATAAGAGAGTAAGCCACTTTTGGTTTGAGGCTGAAGGGCTTCTGGGGAAGAAGTACACTATTGACTTATTACTAACTACAGAAGACGCCCCAAACGCTACCAATGTTCTACTTGATGTGATTCGTGCAGTAAAATACTCTATGAGAAGAGGAGAGTATGGGGCCATTAGTGAAATATGTAACTTTGGCTTCAAGAAAACCCCAAGCCAAAAAAGCATAGAATTGGCTGTAAGAGAGTTCGAAAAAAAGTACTGTTTTTAAAAAGATTTAACTCTAGAATTTTTTACTAGTTTTTGCTATTTTTGCGTTGAGTGCGCTTGCTTTTAGAAAGGAAAAGTATTTATCTTACTTACCACTTTAGACATAGATTGGTGCATAGAAAACATGATACCATCGTTTATGCTGAGGCAACTTTACGTAAAAGGCAGTCTACAGAACATAAAGGAAGGAGAACAAATAAAGGGCTATTCATTTAAACTAAGGAACAACTTAGGATCCGGAACGATAAAGGGAACACTAACCATATTAGTAGATGAAACACCGGTCGAGCCAGAATTAATTTCAATAAGAAAAGGAGATAACGAATTTAGTGCGAAAGAGCTGGAAACAAAAAGTATGCCTTTTGATGTAGGAGACGAAGTAACGTTCATAGTGAAAAAGGAAGGCGGACTACAACCTGGAACACATAAAATTACAATTAACTCAAGAACTTTAGAATATGGGAAAATTGAGATAAGCTTTTCAGACGAAGTTAGCTAAAAACCTTATATGAATTTTTATTTTTTAATCTTTTCTAAACTTAGTTTCAAGAGAGACCATAGCGAGAGAAAGTAATTGAAAGAGGATTGTAGAGCTTGGAACAACTTCAACATAGTTTCCAAGTAAGTTGCTTACAGCCAGGTAGAACACTAAACTAATTGTAAAAGTTGTAAGTAGTGAGAGTATTAGATTCAAATCAGAAGTTGAAGAAAAAAGGAGTAGAACGAAAAAAGATAAAACGAACAAAAGAGAAACAAGTTGCGGAATATGAAGTTCATAAGTTCTAAAGAAAGTCCAAACTGTAAGAGGTACTGCCTTGGATACGACTATTATCGGAAGAAAGTAAGAAAGCCAGCTGAAAAGGAATACCACTCCTCTTTGAAATGATGCAAACCAGTCTAAACCAAGACTTATTACTACAAGAAACAGGGGGGCTACTAAAGAAAAGATAAAGAGCAAAAATACAAAAGAATCCAAGAAGGAGCTCTTTACAGCTCGCACTTCTGAAGACACTACTTGTTCTCCATTTATTACGCCTCCAACGTAAAAGTACAATGAACCAAATAGGGGTTTTTCAACGTAGCCAGAAAAGAGGCCATCATTCATCTCAAGTTTCTTGGTTTTCCACCGGTCCCAAGGCATATCGTACCTGTAGTTAACTACAACAGAATCTACATTGTTGCCGGTAACATTTATCTTTACTTTATCCCCTTCAACTCTACAACTTAAGATACTTACACTCGGCAAATTACCTTCATTCTTTAACCAGTAATCAAACCATATAAGAGCTGAATCAACCCAAGCAGTCTGTACTTCAAAGTGACCAACGTTTGGTAGCATATTTATTGATTTTATGCTACTGATGGAAGAGTATGTTTCATTGAAGCTAAAAAATGGAAAGAACTCATCAGAAGTACCAACCAAAAAAAGTATTGGGACTTTTATTTCTTTAACATAACCTATTGGATCAAAAAATTCAGCTAACTTTAAGGCCTTTTGAGAAGAAGCACTCTCATTTTTTGGAATATGGCCCAAGGCAAGAGACCCACTTGATATTAAGTAAGGAAAATCACCCCCAGCAACTACCGGAACGCTTGTTCTTATTCTTTTGTCGAGAGCAGCAACCCAGATGGATTCAAGACCTCCCTGAGAGGCACCGCACACTGCAATAGCAGACTTATTAACAAAAGGCAATTCTGAAAGCAAGGTTATTCCACGTAACGCAGAGTAAGTTAGGCGGTAATAGTATGAAAAATAAGGAGAACTAGACAAGTTAAGCCTATTTTCATTAGATTCTGATGGACCAGTTGACTTTCCTTGACCAGGGCCAGAGATCGATAGTGCAACATAACCTCTTTTTGCAAGTTCAATTGCAAAGGGTAGCATCGAGTCTGCTGTTCCATAAGAGCCATGCATTAGAAGGACAGCTGGGAAAACGCCTTCTCGAAGCGGTCTTGCTAAATAGCCGTTTATTACTACCTTCGTTCCTCCATAGAACTCGCTGGTATAGTTTACTTCTGCAATTTCTATACCATCAACGATTCTCCAGGCTCCAAGCGAAAAATTTGTTGGCTTGTCAACAGAGGAGAGATCCCAAAAAGAAGTATTGTAGTAACTGACTTTAACTTGATAACTTGGTGAAAGTAAAAAGAAAAAAAGAAAAAGAAATGGGATTAAAACGAAACTAAATCTTAGATTTTTAGCACAGTTAAACAGAAAACTAAAGACGCGAAATTGTTTTAATTCAGGAGAAGTCTTCATAACTACTCATCCGGAACTCATCACAATTCTAGCAAATTTTAAGAACATGCTACGTTAAATGAACTTTCGCCTCACTTTTTAGGCGGAGCAAGCAAGTATATTGTTTGCTTGTCTGGAAGCTCGGCCTTAGTTATCTCTACCCAATTAGTTTCAAACCTTTTCACATTTGTCTTATTCTTTAAGAATCTCTCAACACCATCTATTGGAAAATCAAGATATTCTGTTTTGTAATGCATAGGTATAACTACTTTGGGGTCGAGCAGTTTTATAACTTCATCCGCTTCTTCTGAATTTATAGTATAAGTACCACCAACAGGAACCAGTAGTATGTCTACATTACCTACTTTGTTTTTGAATTCCGAACTTGGAACTTCGCCAAGATCTCCTAAATGGACAATATCTACACCACCTAGAGAGACCTTAAACACAGTAATTTTTCCTCTCTCTTTTCCCATTGATTTATCGTGAAATTCAGGAACGCCTTTTATTTTTACTCCGTCTTCTGCTAGCTCTGTAGGAGACCTTACGATTTTTGGATTACCTTTAACAACTTTAACGTTGTTATGGTCAAAGTGCTCATGTGAAACTAGTACATAGTTGGCAACTTTATCGATCTTCGGGTAACGAATACCGGAAGAAGTTTCAAAGGGGTCTATTACAATTTTAGTTTGTTCATGTTGAATGAAGAAGCAAGCATGTCCCAACCACTCAATCCTTACCATTTCCACTTCCTACAGGAGGTTTCATTCAACCTAAATTTAACTCTTTTGCTAAACTCCTAATCTTAGATTAAAAACCTTAAAAGTTCAAAGTTGGTACGAATCTAAAGTAGCCTCGAGTTTTGAAAAATAAAGTTCCTCAAGTTTTGAAAAGTTTTTTCGAGAATGAGCTAAAACCCCACCCCCAAAATTGCTCGGAATGTGAAGAAGCTCGTGTATTAGAACCCTAATTTTCTGTTGCTTGTTTAAGTAATTGAATTTTTCATCTATTATTTCGATTACATAGCTTGGTTCAAGCCCCAAACCTACTTGGAGGCATTTTGGTAGTCCATGGATTCTTGCTACGGTGCCTATTGAATGACTCCCTCTACTTCTAACGACGTGAATCCTTTCTGGACGAATATAGTGTAACTCGAGATCTCTTATAATTTTGCTTAACACTGCTTCCAGTCTATAATCGCGAATGTACTTCAGAGACTTTCACCTTCATGACTAACTTACAAAGTAAGGTTAAAAATATTTCAGAGAATGAAAAATCTAACGGTAGAAAAGAAAACTTAATTCTTTTTCTATCGTGTAATTAGAAAGTTTCTCGTATTTTTCGGTAGTTCCAACATCATACCAAAAAGATGAGGTTATGAAACCAAAGACGTTTTCTTTTTTAGAAATAAGGAAAGGAATTAAGTCACGCATAAGATCTAAATCACATTGACTTCCGTTCCACATTTGCCTTAAGTATGTAAGAACCTTACCACTTAAGACCAAGACCCCTATGCTGACTGGAACTTTTAAGTCTGGTTTCTCAACAAACTTAACTATACGAAAATCATTTGAAAGCTCAGCCGTTCCTACTTGTATAGGATAGTTCATAGAAAGCACAACAGTTGCTGTTGCCTTCTTTTCTTTGTGATAATTCAAGACCTCTTTGATGTTTAGGTTCGTCAAGATATCTCCATAGTAGATTAGTAACAGATCATTTTCACTCAAAGCACCAGCCAAATATGCATTTAATAAAGCACACGCAGTACCTTTCATATTTGGAGCATCGAGGACATAGGTTATTTTTACACCAAATCTGCTTCCATCATCAAAGTAATTTTCTATCTGATCTGCCTTGTACCCAGCAAGAATACATACTTCCGTTACACCATAGTACTTTAGCAACCGAATAACGTATTCTAGTAGAGGTTTTTGTTTAGAGCCTATTGGAACCATACATTTTTGAAAATAATAAGTTAGCGGCCTTAACCGTAAGCCTTCACCTCCAGCCAGTACTACTGCTTTGACTTTGCATTCACTTCCTTCCGGTTCAGAGCAAAAGTTTGGAGACAAGTTAACCGAAGAACAACTTAACGTACAAAAATAAAAATTTATTCATTGAGCTTTGTTGTAGGACTTAGAAGTCTTGTGGTTGTATTGTGGCTCTTTTGTTCATTTCCGCCCTTTCTGCAGCTTTAGCAAGTAATGCTTCTACTTGCTTGTTAAGAGCGTCGAGAGCATCTTCAGCAACTCTTTTGTTCTTTTGTTTGAAGAATTCTCTTACAGCAGATTTTGTTATGTAGCTTGCTTCTTTTTCCTCCTTCTTTTCTTCTTGAGACATTGCTACCACCTAAAGAGACGGTAGACTTTATTAACTTTTTGGCCAATAAAAGAACAGAAAAGCTTTATTTTAATTAATATAACAAGTAACATGAAAATGGAAATAAAAGCTTAAAAACGCACTCGACTTTCTTTACTAGAAATTTAACATGAGTAACGAAGAACTAATAGTTGTTGGACCTCATCTTGACATGGTTGTGACTCAGGACAAAGATGAGTTAAAGAAGAAAGTACTTAATGTAATCAAAGCTAAGAAAACTGCTAGAAGCGGAGAGATTTGGAAAGAAGTTAACTGCCATCTTTGGGAGCTGTACTCTGTATTAGAAGAGTTAAGGAAGGAGAATAAGATAAAAGAAGTTTAAACTTAACTTGACATAGAAGTAATTTTGTCTTTTAGCTTACTTACTTCTTTAAAGAATTCCTCATAGTTTAATCCAACTATTGACCCATTTTGAACAAGTTGCTTTCCGTTTACGAATACATGCATTACGTCGTTACATTTGGCTGAAAAAATCAGGTGAGCATAAGGATCATAAAGAGGAGTCGCATTTACTTTTTTTAAACTTAAGACAACGATGTCTGCTTTATACCCTTTCTCTAACTTCCCGATTTCATTTTCCCAACATAAAGCCTTGGCACCCTCGACAGTCATCAACTTAAAAACTTCGTAGGACTTAACTGCATCTGCTTTTCGTGTAAGCCCCCTGTAAAGCAATGTAAGAAGCTTAGCTGACTCTAGAATATCAAGAGAATTATTTGAGGCAGCACTATCTGTTCCTAAACTAGTTACAACTCCAAGATCCCTAAACTTTAAGTAAGGAGCAATACCCATGCCAAGTTTTAAGTTAGAAACTAAGTTCAAAGAGACTTTTACGTTGTTTTTTGCCAATAAATTAATTTCTTCATCTGAAACATGAACCATGTGAGCGGCTATAAGATTCGGAGAAAGAACGCCTAAGTTGCTAAGATAGTTTACAACGCCACCATCAAAGTTAACGTTAAAGTTCTTTTTTATAGATTCAGCCTCTTGAAAAGATTCTGCAATGTGCGTATGAACAAGAATCTTACCTTTTTCATGATATTTTTCGTTAAGTTCATTAGCTAGATTAACTGACTCTTTAAACGTGTTTGGACCTACTGTGTAGGGTGCATGAGGATCGACACTTACCCTTATTCTTCCTTTATCGTAGCCATGCCATGTTTTGGTAAGTTCTTCTGTTAACTTGAATCCAGTATCTTTAGTAGTCTCAAAGATACCGTGACCAACAACAGCCCGAATACCAACTTTAGCAAAAGCATGAGCTTCGCTCGCTTCTTTCGAATAAAAATACATTGAATTTAGAGTAGTTACACCAAACAAAAGAGATTCGTATGCTCCAAGAGTCGCGCCAAGTTCTATATCCTTTGGTGTTAGTTTAGCTTCAATTGGCCAAATTTTATTCTGCAACCACTCATGAAGTGGCAGATCTTCAGCATACCCTCTTAGAACAGACATTGCTGCATGCGTGTGAGTATTTATCATACCAGGCATTACTATGCATCCTTTTGCATCTAACTTTTCATAAGAAGAATACTTATGGAGAAGATCGCTGCTTCCAACGTCAACAATGGTGTCGTCCTCTACAACGACAACTCCTTCGCTAATTATTTTTTCTCCCGTTAGTACAATGCCATTTTTTATCACTAGGCCCATGAAACATTTTTAATCTTTTGTCTTAAATAAGCTTTATGGTTTCTTCTAACAGCAACTTTAACTTTGGAGCAAGATTTTTCATTACTTGCAAAACTTCTTCACTAGAGACTTTTTTTGCTATTCCAGCAGCCCAATTTGTTACAATACAAATAGATGCATACTCAAGATTTAATTCCTTTGCGAGAAAAACTTCTGGAACTAAGGTCATTCCAACTAAATCCCCCCCAATTTTTTTAAACATTTTTATTTCTGCAGCTGTTTCAAACCGCGGTCCTTCTGTACAAACATAAGTTCCCTTAGGATGTATTTTTAGGCCTAACCTTTTAGAAGCTTTTAGTATTTTTGAAGTAAGAAAACTAGAAAATGGGAAGGTTACGTCAGTATGAACAACTTTTTCATTAGTACCATCAAAAAAGGTGCATACGCGCCCTTTCGTAAAATCTATAACCTGGTCTGCAAGAACCAGCTCTCCAGGACTCATTCTCTTATTCAATGATCCTACGGCGTTAGTTGCTACAACATAACCATTGTCACTTAGCTGTTTAGCAGTGTATATGTTTGCCCTATAGTTCACTTTATGAGGAGGAAGATTGTGAGTTAGACCATGTCGACTGATAAAAACAACATCCTTACCTGCAACTCGTATCCAATAAGCAAGACTTTTCCCATAAGGAGTGCTTATTTCCTCGCTTTCTTCTAGTTGAAATAAGTCTGAAGTTCCACTGCCACCAATTACAACTAAGGTTGCTTTTTTCATAGCAAAAAGAAACAAGGAAAAGTATAAAAAGTTTCTAACCCACAAACTTAAGTAAAAGATGAAAAAAGCTGAAAGAAAGATGGGTAGGTTTCAAGTTATGGCCTTGCTACAGGCAGCGCGGTATTACCTTTTGATGAAAGATTTTGAAAAAGCCTTGTCTTTTGGTCTTAATAGAGCAATATTTTATGCTTGGGCGAAAAGAACGCTAAAAGCAAGACCAAGTAAAGCAAAGCTAAAAACAACACAAGAAATTCCAGGAGAAAAAAAGGAGATTGGTGAAGAAAAAATGTTCTTCCTTGGAAACGAGGGAGCATATTTGTCGAAGAGTGGATGGTTTAAAATAGGAACTCAAGAGCAAAAACCCTCAGATTTCGAAAGAGAAGTAATAGACAAAATTGCAGACGTTATGCCATTCGAAGAAGCATGGAAAGCAGCTATAGATTATTTAAAGAAGTTTGATAAAGAGACATTGCTAGACCAAAGGAAATTTTTTGACGAAGTTTACAAACCAGTAAGAGATAAGTTTCCGAATGTATAGTTTACTTTGAGTTGGTTAAGCTGGTGAGAAGAAGAACAACCTTTCTTACAAGAACTCTAGTGTTCTTATCGATAAGAAGTAAAAACAGAAAATACACAATAGTACCAATTAAGATTACTGGAAGAACTCCATACAGTACTAAAAACAGCTTTTCACTTACTGCACTTTTTGGATAAATAAGAACAAGAACAACAGACATCACCAAGCTTGAAATTGTGTACTTTATGAACGAATTTTTAGGAAGATTCAACTTTATTAACGATTTAACTTTACTAAAGTAGTAAAAGGTAAAAACTAAGTTCCAAAGCAAGTTGCTAAATGCTAAAGCGGTGGCGAAAAACTCATACTCAGCTTTTAGACCAGAAAGAACAATCGTGGCCAAGGCCAAAGTTACTACGTAAAGCAATGAATTAATAGAATCAAGCATCGGAAGCTTAAATAGAAGAGAATTAACTAAATCTTTTGAAAAAGAGCTCACCTTTTCATCAGCTTTTTCCGATCCTAGTAGAACAGAGGTGAATATGCTCCTGTTAGCTCCCAGTAAGCTACTCACTGAAAGTAAGATGAGAGCATTTCTTGCAACGCTATACTCTTCCCTTAGAATACATAAAAGAGGTTCCGATAGTATTATAGCTCCGAACATCATCGGAATCCCAAACATGTTTGTTAAGGAAACTATATCTTCAATATAGGACTTTGAGTTGTCAATGCCTTCTTTTAGTATTTTTGGATAAATTGCAAAAGATATTGCACCAGCATAACCAACAATACTTCCAAAAGTTAAAGCAGCCTTAAAATACGCTATTGGAATTACTGAGCTACTTCCCAAGATGTATCCTAGAAATATAACATCTAACGAAGATATAAAACCAGGTAACGTAGTAATCAACGGTAACCACGCATTGCCTATCCACTTCCTTATTAAAGTTCGATCAAAATTACCAGACAGCATTTTGGGATTCATAACTACAAAAAACGTAAATTCAAAGAAAAAAGCCAATACAATTGAAAGAATAGCACCAAGTAAACTTAACTTGAAAACAACAACTAACAGTACTCCAAAGAAGAGCTTCACTGCTTCGAATACTATGGAAGAAATTACATTAAGGGTTGGGTTTAATCCATAGTTTATAGCTTCAGCTGATGTTGTAACAAAATACGCGACAATCCAAAGAGCAAAAACGTAAATAACTAAGTTTGAAATTTCTGTTCTCATAAAAAGGTTCAGATTAACTAAGATTAAAAAGAAAGAAAGAGAAACTAAAGACGTAAGAAAGCTTAATTGCAATGTAGTTCGACCAACGGCCTTTTCTCTTCCTGCTTCTCTCGTTGCCCAGAAGTTAATTACAGAAGCAGGTATTACGAAATACGTAAGTACTGAAGAAAAGTACTGCCAAGCTCCAAAGACCTCAACGGGAAGCTTCCTAGAAACAAGCGTAATAAAAGCAAAGCCAACGAAAAGAGCAAAAATTCTAGAAATAAAGTTTAAGAGACCGACATATCTTGGTCTAATCCTTTCTTGAACCAACTACTTATCACTGCGGAAAACTTTTGTTCATAAAGCCACTAAGCCTTCTTAGAGCGATTATTTTGTTTTTGTCACCTATTTTAGCGCGTTCTATAGCAAATCTCAAGAAATCTATTGCTTCATCCATTTTCTTTCTGTCAACCGGGTACGGAACCCCATCCTTTCCTCCAAAAGCGAAAGAATACCTTATTGGATCTCTTTTACTTACTTCTGCATCAAAAATTATTTCAGAAACTAGAGCAAGAGCTTTCACTGTAGCAGGACCAACTCCTTTGATTGCTAACAACTGTTCAAAATTTGAGGGCTTCGTTTCGTATGCTTCCTTGAGAGCATCCCAGTTTATGTTTTTCTCTAAAACAATTTTGTAACGTTTTATGCTTTTAAACGATGGGTCTATAAACGAAGTTAAGGTTGTTTGTTTCGAGTCCTCTATTAATGTAAGATATCTTCTTAAATTGCTAGGAGACTCACTTGCTATTTCAACTGAAATCTTTCTGGCTTCCTCACTTTCATATGCAACCATGTTCATAACGTTTTTAACAACTTTATCACCTATTATTCCAGAATGCGGTTCTACTACAAAACTTCTTACGTTATCACTAAACCAATGATAACGTCTTGCAGATTTTAAGTCAGTGTTCATTCCTTGTTGAACTACTGCCCATTTGCCACTTTTTGTGAAGAAAAACACATGATGATAGATGCTATACCCAGCTTGAATTGCAGAATTATCAACTTTTGCTGCAAGCCTTGAAGCATACTTAAGTTCTTCTGGGTTAACGTCGTAATTTTTCTCGCAAAGGCGATCTATTTCATCTAAAGTAGATCTTGATCTCTTACCCTTTCCACCAGCAGCCTTTATATCAAGATTGCTTTTATTAAAAACATGTTTTAGAACAGCGGACGTAACCGTTGTTGAGCCGCTGCTATCCCAATCGTAGCCAAGAACGTTAGAAATTGCTTGAAACCAAATTGGATCAGAAAGCCTTCTTAGTATTTCTACCTCGCCAAACTCCGAGTAAATTACCTGAAATATGCCATCAGCTAATTTAAGCATCCTACTTACTAACCAGGGCGGAGCTTTTCCCCCGTGTAGCCTTAAGTCAAAGATTCCGGACACCGACAAGAGCAATTATTTTTAGTAAAAAGCCAAGATAAAAAGATTTCTGAATAAGAGATTTACGAGATAAACTAAAAAACTTAAATAAGGAACTGTTCGTAAAAAGGTGCTACTTGAAAGAATGCATTCTAAAGAAAGTTTAGAAATACTTATGGAAAAACTTGAAGAGAGGGAAAGAAATCTAGTAGAAAAGATAATAGAACCAGGAGAAACTATATTATCAGTTGCAAAGGGAAATTTAAATGAAGAAGGTAATTACTCTGAGTACTTACTTGTAGTAACAGGCAAAAGGATAATAAAACTTGGCACGGATGAGAAAATCCAAAAAGAAATAGATATACAAAGAATAAAGCAAGTTAATTTCAACGACTATCTTGGGAATAGCGAACTCATACTTGTTGTTGATGAGAAAGAAATACCAATAGCAAGGTTTTCAAGAGAAAAAATAGAAGAATTTAGGCATACAGCCGGAGTAATATCTGCCCTACTTCAATACAAAGAACAAAAAGAAATAGAATTTGAGTTCCCCCTAGAAACGAATAGAAAAAGCAAGATGAGTGCTATGTTTTGGCTTATGTCATATCTGAGACCTCATTGGTACTTAGTGTTAATAGGGTTAATTTTATCGATAGCTATCACGGGTCTTAACTTAGCACCTCCATCATTGTTAAAAACCCTTATCGACCAAGTTGTAGTGAATAAACAAGAAAGTGCACTAAGAAACTTAACACTTCTTTTAATATCAATATACGCCACAAACACAATACTTGGAATAGTTCAGAACTACTCGCTTTCTTTACTAAGCCAAAAACTAGTTTACAGCATGAGAAAAGATCTTTATGCGCACGTACAGGAACTCTCAATGTCGTTCTACGATAAAATGAGTACGGGACGAGTAATATCAAGAATAACAGATGACATCGGCAGAGTTCAGTGGTTTTTGGTTTGGGGCATACCAAGCCTAGTTATAAACATTCTCTCGATAATTGGAATAGGGATGATAATATTCACCATGGACTATAGGCTATCTCTCTTTGCACTTTTGCCCTTTCCACTTATAATAGTTGGATTACCAAGGTTTAGATCGAGAGCAAGAATTGTTTATCATAAGGCTTGGAGAAAATGGGCAGACTTAAGCTCCTTACTTGTAGATACAATACCGGGGATATCCATTGTAAAGTCCTTTGCAAAAGAAAAAGAAGAAGTTAACAGGTTAGTTGAAAAAATGAATGAAGTTGTAAATGCAAACATGGATACAACAAAACTTCACCTTGGATTTTTCCCATTACTTGGATTCGTTAGCTCTGCAGGTGCTGCCATAGTGTGGTATGTTGGAGGTTTGCACGTAATAAAAGGGGACATAACTCCAGGTACACTTGTTGCATTCGTTAGCTACATGTGGATGTTCTATGGACCAATTCAAACTGTGACAAACTTAGCAGAGCCACTTCAGCAAGCAATAACTTCTGGAGAAAGAGTACTAGAAATTCTTAGGGTAGACCCTGCAATCAAGGATGCACCTGATGCCAAAGACTTTGAGATAAGAGGGGACATAAAGTTTGAACATGTTACGTTTGGTTACGAACCATTTATTCCGGTCTTAAAGGACGTAAGCTTCGAAATAAAAGCAGGCCAGATGATAGGAATAGTTGGGCAAAGTGGATCTGGAAAGACTACAATAACAAAGCTGTTGCTGAGGTTTTATGACGTAAACGAAGGAAGAATTTTGATAGACGGAGTCGACATCAGAAAAATAAAAATAGAAAGGCTGAGAAAAAGTATAGGAATAGTTGCACAGGACCCGTTTCTTTTTGACAACTCGATACTATTCAACATAACTTATGGCCTTGAAAAAGTAGAACCAAAAAAGGTGATAGCAGCTGCGAAAGCAGCAAACATACATGAAGCAATTATGAACCTTCAGTTAGCGTATGATTCACCTGTTGGAGAAAGAGGTTCTAGACTTTCTGGAGGAGAAAGACAAAGAGTAGCCATAGCAAGAGCAATAATTCTTGAACCAAAGATTCTCATAATGGATGAGGCAACGTCTTCTGTAGATACTTTGGCCGAAAGACAAATACAGGAAGCCTTAGACAACATTTCAAAAGAAAGAACCACGATAGTAATTGCGCATCGCCTTTCCACACTCCAGCGATCTAACAAAATAATAGTGATGGAAAAAGGTAGAATTGTAGAAGAAGGAACTCATGAAGAACTATTAAAGAAAAACGGATTATATGCAAAAATATATAATGCTCAATTTACAGAAGGTGAAAAACAGGTTGCCACCGCTTGAAGACTTCTTAAAGAAAACATGGGCTATTGAAATAGAAGGCGTAAAAATTCTTAAAGGCGAAAGAGTAAACACAGTTAGACTGGTAAACAAAAACGGAGAGATTTTTGAAGTAATACCTAAGAAACCATTCCCAATAAGTTATCCTTATTTCTTAATATTTGTTGACGCAAGTGGAAACGAAGTGCTTATGGTAGAGGACTATAGAAAAATGGATGAAGAATCTAGAAAAAACTTGGAAGAAATTCTAGATAAGCTTTACTTTATGCCAAAGATAAAAAAGGTGAAAAAGTTAGAAACAAGTGGAGACGAATTCGTGTGGGTTGTAGAAACAGATAGAGGCCAAAGGGAGTTTAGAACAAGAGGAAGAAGAAGCGTAAGCAGAGCAGGAGACAAGATTGTAATAATTGACACGAACGATAACGTCTATGTAGCAGAAGAGTTGTACAAGATGGATAAGAAAAGTAGAGAACTCCTTGAATCTGTAGCGTAAAAAGCTTAAACTTTTTTAAATCTAGACTATGTTTTTTATCCACCAATCTTTCCCAGAAAGAAACCTCATAAGCACTTTCTTTTTATCTTCTGAAGAAGTGGCGTATCTTACTAAGTCTATGCCTCTTAGCACTTTAAACGATTTAAATGAGCTCACTGCTTCCTGAGGTAAACTACTTAGAAACTTATCGTCTGAAACTATGAAAGCTAGCATGTCTGAAAAGGTAGTTAAAGTTCTTTTCTTCAATACGTGCCATCTTTCATCTTTTATAAAAGGACCAAAAAGTGTATTCTTATCACTAAGATGTTTTCTGATAAACTTCTCCGCGTTCTCGTAGTCATATGTTTTTGGACCAAGTTGCTCTTTAGTTTCTATTTTGTCATCTTCTAAAACAAAAAGGAATAAGAGCTCTTTAACCTCATCGCTCCAAGCATCACTTCTTATGACATTGAAGTCGTTTTGTTTTGCTTCTGATTCAACCCGCTTTAATATGCGTTTAATTTGCCCCCAAAGAACATCAGGAGGAGCTTTCCAAGGCTTCACTAAAATACCATAAATCTTTAAATCTCCAGAAGAGATTGCATTGGTAATTTCTTCTAAAGAAGCAGACTCAAAAAAACCTTCTAGTTTAAAGTAGCTTAAAGAAGGCCGCTTTAAAAAAGATCTGCACGCCCAAGAAAACTTCCAGAAATTTTCTTTTGTTACTGCAGCAGCCACGTTTCTTTCGGGGTCTACGGGATCTATGACGATAAAATCGGAACCAAAAGTTTCCACTAAAGTTTTTTTATTCAAATGTTCAACTTTTCTTGTTGAATCAATGATCAGTGGAAGTTTTACCTCAGAAAAGGCTTTAATTGTTTCCAGAAAACCACCATAGTTGTAAACTAGGAGCTCACATAAAAATCCACTGAACCCGCCAATTTTTATTTCAGCGCCATAGGCATCTATGCTCTTAAGAAAGACTTTCAACAGCCTGGAGCTATCTTTTAGCTTATCATCGAACCTGCTCTTTACAAATCTTGTATGGTAAACAGATCTATCTGTAGCAGAAAGCCAATTTGGAGGCTCAACCTTATAGCAAGGGACAACGTCTACATCCATAAACTCAAAATTTATTGTTACATACGGATGCTCAGCATACCTCAGTAAGCATTTTTCTTTACCATACTTTGAGACTACTGAATTTATTGTGATCTTCCCAATTTCATCTTTGCTATAATCTTTTGGAAACAAAACAAAAACATCCGCATCTATATCTTTTGAAGTCCATGTATCTTTTGCTATTGAGCCTTCAAGCTCAACTTCAATTCTCTGGTCTATTTTTGAAAAGATTTCCCTTAGGTCTCTAATTACAGTTTCTACAGTTTGACTAACTTTTTTTCTTAAGTCTTCGTTAGGTTTTATTATTCTTAATGCTTGGTCTACTACAGAAGAGAGAGCATCGCTCATCTTAATCCTGCCTCACACAACGTTTCATAGATCGGGCCGCTATAAGTTAGGGTACTTTTCTTTAATCTTATAGGAGAAACGAGTACTTCACCAAACTCGGCGCTAGCTAATTCAGCTAATTTCGCAACTAACTTATCCTTATTTCTCGAAGACCTTACTCTTGCTATAGTTAAGTGAGGCTCAAACCTTTTATCTATCTTAATTCCAATTTTTTCTAAAAATGGCCAAATTTTTTTTGCACTTTCTCTAAGTAATTCAGCACCATCAGAAACGCCAATCCATATGACTCTAGGATTGTTGCTTGAAGGAAAAGAGCCTATTCCACTTAGCTTAATTTTTGTACTTGTCTTGTCAAGTGTGCCTAAAAATTTGCATATTTCGCTTCTTTGAACCTCGTTGATTTCTCCCAAGAAAGCTAAACTAAAATGAAAGTTATACTCTTCAACTAATTTAATGTCACATCCTGTCGAAACTATTTCTTCCTGTACTTCTTTTATTTTTCTAACAATAGTTTTATCTTCAAGGTCCATAGACACAAAAGCTCGCAACTTTAGCCTCCTAAAACTAGAAAGCCAACATTTAAATTGTTTTCTTTGCATTAGGAGCTTTAGAAAGCAAGAATGAAAAATAAAACGCTTATAGTAGTGACGGGACTTCCTGGAGCAGGAAAGTCCACAGTATCAAAGCTAATAATGGAAGAATATGATTTTCCAGTAGTTTCTATGGGAGACTGCGTTAGAGAAGAAGCAAAGAAGAGGGGGATAAAAGAGGGTGCAAAATCGATGCAAGAGTTTATCGTAGAGCTTAGGAAAGAGCGTGGGCCTGGAATCGTAGCGGAATTAACAATAAATAAGATTGAAGAACTAAACAAAAATCTTGTTATAATAGATGGACTTAGGAGCAAAGAAGAACTTGAGATCTTTAGAAAAACTTTTAAGAAAGTTCTGCTGTTGGTTATAGTTGCTAGCATAGAAACAAGATTAGAAAGACTTTCAAGAAGGCGTAGAGCAGATGACCCTAAAACTTTGGAAGAGCTAAGAACAAGAGATGAAGTTGAGCTAAATATTGGCTTAAGAGATGTAATAAATGACAACGAGGGCATAAAGATAGAAAACGAGGGAGACTTACAAGAACTAAAACACAATATAAGAAAAATAATGGAAAAGCTTGAGCTATCTAAAGAATAACGAATGGTCAAAAGCACAACAGAAAGGTGTGCTTACTTTTCAAAACTAATCGATTATAATTTCCATCAGATCTTCTGCTGCAACTACATTTTTAAAAACTCTCTTTGCATCTTCTACCAGTATGTCTGCATCTTTATATCTAGCACTAAAATGAGTTAATATAAGTTTTTTAACCCCACTCAACGCAGCAACAACAGCCGCATCAGATGCCAAGGAATGAAAGACTTTCTTTGCCGCATCTTCTTTACTCGAATCAAAAGTAGATTCATGTACGAGTATATCAGCATTTCTTGAAAACTCAACTAAGTTTTCAGAATAAGCAGTGTCTCCAGTATATACAAGCTTAAAGCCAGGTCGAGGAGGACCAACTACCATTTCTGGAGTTATAACTTTTCCATTTAGAGTTATACTTTTGCCTTCAATTAGTTCTTTCCTTAATGGACCTTCAGGGATACCAAGTTTGATTGCTACCTCTTCGTTAAACTTCCCAGGCCTATCTTTTTCTACGAACTTATACGCTCTATTTTCTATGCCATGCTTAACCTTAATAGAATACACTTCATAGTCTTTCTCTGAAACTACAAGACCATCTTGAGTAATTTCGTTCACAATTATGCTAAACTTTGTACTTTCCTCGTCTTCATGAATAGTTGGAAGTAAGCAATTTAAAAAATTCTTAAGTCCAGGAGGTCCAAACACCTCTAGAGGTTGAGTTCTCTTCATCAAAGACATCGTCATTATTAAGCCAGGTAAGCCAAGAACATGGTCACCGTGCATATGTGTAATGAAGACCTTAGTAACCTTTACTGGACTTAGCTGCGCCTTTATCATTCTGTGTTGAGTGCCTTCGCCTACATCGAATAGAATAATTTCGCCGTTCCACACTAATGCCATAGAAGGCAAGCTTCTAGACTCTGTTGGAACTCCTGCAGAGGTTCCAAGAAAAACAAGTTTACCTCTCAAAGTTAGCTCACCTTGCGTAAAGCTAAAAAAACTCTTGTTAGCTTTCCATGAACCATAACATCGTCTTCAGAAATCAAGCAAAAACCGCTCTCGTTTAATAATGTTTTTACTTCTAAACCTTTCGGGTAAACCATAGCAAAGTATCCACCAGTTGCAATGATGTTGGAGAGGTTGGCTATAAACTTTGTGTAAAGATCAGCTATGGGTTCCTTTTTAAGTTTTGGAGATAGTCTTCCGTAAGGAGGATCAGTTACTGCTTTGTTTGCCTTCACTATAGGAAGGAATCTAGCATCACCTCTTATCAAATCATAGTTAAAAGCGCTATAAAAAGTAAGATTCTCTTTCGCTCCACGTAACATTTTTTCATTAAAGTCTACTCCAATCGTTTTTGCTCCTAATAATTCAGCTTCAAGAAGAATTCCGCCCATTCCACAGAAGGGGTCAAAAACAATATCGCCTTTTTTAACCCTCGCTAGATTCACCAAGGCTCGCGATAAATCAGGAGGAAGCATTGAGGCATGAAATTTTGGTTTTGTTTTGTTTTGTCTCTCTTTTAAATTTTTTCTTTCTGAGGGCTCTAAAAATTTGCCTAATGCATAAGCACCACTTTCAACGTGAAGGATAAAAACCTCTTCTGGATTTTTGAAGCTTGTTTTCTTCCTAAACTTTTCAGAAATAATAGAACCAACTTTTCTCTCTAGAGAGCTTACTTCTTCTGGTGATATAGCTCCTTCAACTCTATTAACCCTAACATAAAAACTTCCTCCTTCGGAGATATCCAACTTGTACAGGAGGTTAAAAATATTTGAAACTGAATCTCTCTGAAAAATAAGCTCTTCGCATAAAAAGTGAGAAAGAGCAACTCTTTTGATAGATTCTTTCGCTTTGTTAAGCTCACAGGTAAACCTGCTTAAGTATTTAGTACCAGGCTTTAAAGAAAAATTTGATTCAGTGGCTTCAAGGCTTCCAACTAGCTCGCTTTTTGGTAAGAAACCATATTTTCCCGCATGAACTACAAAAAAATCCTTTATGCTCATGAAATCATTTTCCTTAGTTTTTCCACAATCTCTCTTGACACTGAAAAACTTGTAAACTTACCTTCGACGGTATCTGAACAAAAAATATTTCTTACACCTGCTTCTCTTATTCTTTCTTCGGCACTACCAACGAACAACCCGTGAACACATATAAGGTCAATATTTTTTATGCCTTCTTTTTTAAGAATTTTTGCGGCTTCAGAAATAGTTCCTCCGGTACTAACGATATCATCGAAAAGTAGCACCTCTGAGGTGTTACTAATAGTCTTGCCTATCTTGGATTCAACTTTTCCAGAATACCTATCTCTACTTTTAATAAGCCAACCGTAGTCGCTTCCTAACAGCTTTGATATCTCAATTACTCTGTTTAGTCTGCCTTCATCAGGTGCAACCACTACATAATTCTTTCTAAGAACTTCTTTGATAAAGTACAAGACAGAGTTTGTTGCACTAACAGACTCTGCCTTTTCTCCAAAAAAAGAAATTGATTCTTTGCTGTGCGGTTCAACTACAAGTATCTTTTTGAAATAAAATGAATTTAACACCTTTGAGACAACTTTAGAAGAAATTGCTTCTCCAGGTAAGAACATTTTATCTTGCCTAGCATAAGCAAGATATGGAACTACGAGAACGATTTCTTTGGTACCAATATCATTTAACACAGATAACATTTGAAGCAAAACAAATAAGTTTCTATCCTGAGGAGGAGAAAGAGAGTGAACTAACATTATCAGATCTTCTTTTTCAACCCCTTCTACCTTAACGTAGCTTTCACCATCAGGAAATATTTTGTATGTTAGATTAACTTTTTCTATACCCATTAGCTCAGAGATCCTATTACCAAGAATGTTTGAAGATGGACCAATAAGAAGCTTTAAGTTGCTCATCGTAGTGTGTTGGAGAGGAGACAAACTAATATTTAAAGATTAAATAAAACTTAAACTGGAAACTTTTGCCTCTCCCACTATAGGAATCTTTTCACCACATTTGGGGCATCTGTTGTCTTGAGTTAAGTTTACCTTAGTAACAAAAAAGCCATTCCTTTCGATTAGAAGTGTGCCACAACTTGGACAATAAGTATTTTCTGATTCATGACCAGGTAAATTACCAGCATACACGTAGCTAAGACCAAGGTCTTTTGCTAACTTTATTGATTTCTCTATAGTTTTAACGGGAGTTGGTGGAACGTCGTTCATTAAATAATTCGGGAAAAAGCGTAGAACATGAAAGGGAACATCTGGACCAAGGTTATCTACCACCCATTTTACGAGTACCTTTAGGTCTTCTAAAGAATCGCCTTCCTTTGGAACAACAAGATTTGTAATTTCGATATGAACCTTTTTATCCCTTAAAGCAAGTAGCCCTTCGAAGATGTGATCAACTCCAGGTACGGACATTCGTTTTAAATAAAAATTCTTATTTGCATTGCCTTTAAAATCAACAGTAGCCGCATCCAAGTACTTAGAAATTAAGTCGATCGCCTCAGCGCTCATCGAACCGTTTGTTACGAAAGTATTTTTAATTCCGTATTGGTTTGCAATTTTTGAGGTATCGTATGCAAATTCTAAGTTTATTGTTGGCTCAGTGTAAGTATAACTTATTGCTACAGCTTTATGCTTTCTAGCTTGATCAACAACTTCTTCTGGAGTTCTATTGCTTCCAATGATTTCACGCTCTTGAGAAATATCCCAGTTACAACAGAATTGGCATCGATAATTACAGCCTACAGTTGCTATTGAATAAGCTGTGCTTCCGGGCCAGAAATGAAACAAAGGCTTCTTTTCAATTGGGTCTAAGTTCTCAGCTACTAGCTTTCCATAAACTAAGCTGTAGAGTTTTCCATCGATGTTTTTCTTTACCATGCAGAAACCAAGCTTACCTTCAGAAATTACACACCTCCTAAAACAAGCGTTACATCTAACTACCTTATTTTCTAGTCTATCGTAAAGGTACGCTTCTTTCATACTTATTAAAACCTTTTCTAAGTTAAAAGGAGAATGCCCAATTATTTAAGAATTTCTTAGAAGAAAACTAGAAAAATGCATGAGAAAGAAGGTTCATTCTGACCAAGAAAACAAAAATTTAACTACGGGATGCTATTGAAGAATAGCAAAACTTACGTTGTGGAAGGTAATTAGGCCTGATGCTGTGAAAGTTCTTTACGATACAAAAGCAAGAGCTTCCCTTAGCCATTATTTTAGTGTAATGGAAAACAAAAAGCCTGCTAAGTTTATGGTATCTAGAACAATAGAAGTTGAAAAGATTAAAGGACTAAACTTAGAAGAGCTTTGGAAACTTCATGAAGAAAAAATGAGAGAGTTTAAGGAAGTAGAAGAAATAGCATCTCTAACAAAACTAAAGGAGAGATCACCAAGTTTGCTCGACTTGAAAATAGAAATAGCAGAAAAGCTCATGGAATCATGCATACTTTGCGAACACAGGTGTAGGGTAAATAGAATGGCTGGTCAGCGAGGTATTTGTAAGGCTGGAAAAGAGCTTATAGTTTCGTCTATGTTCGATCATTATGGAGAAGAGGCAGAGTTAGTACCAAGTTTTACAGTTTTTACCTTAGGTTGCTCATTCAAGTGTTTACATTGCCAAAACTACTCAATTTCACAGTGGCTTGAAAAGGGAGAAGAAATGAGCCCGGAAAAAGTAGCAGATAACGTCGATCAAGCAAGAAGAAATGGCTCTAGGAATCTTAACTGCGTGGGAGGAAATCCAGATCAGTATTTGTACTCTTGGCTAAGAGTTTTTTCTAAGCTAAAAGAGAACATACCAGTAGTTTGGAATTCAAATGCCTACTACTCTTATGAGCAATCATTACTGTTGGATGGCGTTGTAGACTTATACTTATTAGATTTTAAGTATGGAAATGATAAATGCGCTTATGAAATCTCTGGAATAAAAAATTACACAAGTGTAGTAAAGAGAAATCACTTGAAGGCAAAAGAATCAGGAGACTTGCTAATAAGAATTTTAGTTTTACCCAGCCATCTCTATTGCTGCTTAAAGCCAATAGTAGAGTGGATATCAGAAAATTTAGGAGAAAATACGAGAATAAATTTGATGTGGCAGTACTATCCAGCGTGGAGAGCATGGGAAAGAGAAGAACTAAGAAGGAGACTAACCCAAGAGGAAATGAAAGAGTCACTAAAGATTGCAAAAGAAGCGGGGCTTAAAAACATAATTACTTAGTAGGTAATTCCAACTTTACTGTAAAGTTCTTTGGGGTATTTAACTTCTGTTATCACATTAACAATATCAGCTCTGTTTATAAGCTCAGGCGGAGCATACCTTCCAGTTAAGACCACATCAGTTTCTTCAGGCACCTCGTCTAGAAACTTCAGAACTTCGTTAACATCAAGCAAACCAACTGAGACTGCAAGGTTTATTTCATCCAAAACTAAAAGGTGCGGTTTTTCCTTTAGTTTTTCTCGAGCAAAGTCAAGTCCACTCTTAGCTAGCTCTTTATCTTTTTGACGCGGATTTCTTAGGTCAACGAATTCAGGGGTTCCGAACAAATATGCTTCGTAAAAAGGTTTTAATTTTTCCTGAATAGCGTATTCTCCAACGTCTTTTCTTCCTTTCATGAAGAAAATTATTACCGCTTTTAAGCCATGCCCAGCAGTTCTTACAGCTAAACCAATAGCGTTAGTAGTCTTTCCTGGACCAGTACCAGTGTAAAGAAATATTTTTCCCATTCTTTATGCCACCGGGCAATAACTCCAACCACAATCAAGACAAGTTTTACAGCCACCCTCAACTACGATTCTACTACTTCCGCAAACAGGACATTTTTCTGAGTTGTTGTTCTTCTGCTCTTTGCCTTGCTGAAGATCTACTAATTCTCTTATAGGGTCACTTTGTTTCTTCAAACTTAAACCAGCAAACTGAAAGCTAGATGTTGACACTTCTATTCCTAGACTTCGTAGAATATCTAGTGTTTTGTTGCTAACCAAGTTTGAGTAACTTCCTTTTCTAGAGCTCGGGGCCACTAGAACCTGAGAGGGAAGAGAACCATCTCTATATATTGTAACACCCTTAACACCTAAAGCATGCGCAAAGATATAAGCATTTTTTACGTCTTCTGGTTTTACCCAAGAAGGCATGTTTATAGTTTTGCTTGTAGCAGCAGTTATCCATTTAGAAAAGCAAGCTTGAGCTCTTACATGATCCCACCAAGGAATATCTAATGCAGTTTGAAAAACTTTTCTTACTTCAATTGGTATTTCTTCAATATCCTGGATTGAACCACCCTGATCGTTAATTTCTTTTAAAAGGCGTTCATTGTACATTCCAATGGACTTGAGCTTATTTTTAAATACTTCGTCTACATAATAGAAAGTTCCAACAGACACTCTTTTTTCGTATACTAGAGCATAGAGGGGTTCAATTCCAGAAGAAGTATCTGCTAGCATAGATATTGAACCAGTTGGTGCAATCGTAGTAACTTCTGCATTTCTCATTCCGTACAGCTTTATCCTTTCTTTTAAAGCTTCCCAATCTAATCTCTTCTTAGAAGAGTAATAACCTTCTGTTGGCATCTCGCCCTTAACATAACCAGAAACATCGTAGAGTGGGAACTTGCCTCTCTCTTTAGCAAGTTCAGTCGACTCCCACATTGCAAAGTAAGTTAAGTGTTCGCCTAAGGCTTCCATAAGTTCAAAACCTTCTTCAGAGTTGTATGGAACCTCTAACAAAAACAACATATCTGCTAACCCCATAAGGCCTAACCCAACTTTCCTTGTTTCTTTTGTTCTTTCTTCTATTTCCTTTAACGGAAACTTGTTAACATCCAAAACATTGTCTAAGAAACGTAAAGCTGTTTTAATCGTTCTCTTATACTCTTCCCAGTTAAAGAAAGTTTTTCCATCTTCAGACTCTTCAACAAAGGCTAAAAGGTTAATTGAGCCAAGGTTGCATGATTCATTAGGGTATAAAGGTTCTTCACCGCATGGATTAGTAGAATATATTGGTCCAAGAGCAGACTTCAATACGTTATGTTTATTGATGTTATCAAACATTACTACACCAGGATCCCCAGTACGCCATGCAGTTGTAGCTATTAAGTCAAGAAGTTTACTTGCTTCAACTTCATTCCACACCTTTCCATCCCTTGGATTTATTAGCTTAATTTTTCCGTTTTTGTTTAACGCATCCCAAAAATCATCAGTTAAGAGCACTGAAATGTTAAAATTCTCCAGTTTTCCTCTTTCAAGCTTACAAGTTATGAATTTTTCAATATCAGGGTGATTAATATTTAGAATTCCCATATTTGCACCACGTCTTCGCCCTCCTTGCTTTACAACATCAGTTATAACGTCGATTATCCTCATAAACGAAACGGGTCCACTTGCTACTCCAGAAGTTGATGACACAATGTCTCCTGCAGGCCTTAGCTTAGAATAATTTACACCAACACCACCACCAGATTTGAATATGATAGCGGCTTCGGTAGCCGTTCTCATTATAGATTCCATGTCATCATCTATATCTAAAACGAAACAAGCACTTAGTTGACCCAGTCTAGTCCCTGCGTTGAACAGTGTAGGAGAATTAGGCAAAAATTTCTTCTGAACCATGAGATTGTAGTACTCATCGAAATTTGTGACAAAGGAATCAAATTCTCCTTTAAGTAAAGAGGAGAAGAATTCATCCCAACTTATTTTAGCTTTCCCCTGATGATTTAACTCGTCATAGAGCGCTTTCATGCGTTCTAAATGATGTTCATTCCAAAGAAATGCATAAGTTCCGTCATCTCTTTTTAGCCCCACTTTACCACTCCATTCTTTGGGAGACCAGGAAGAACTTTCTGGCTTTATGCTCTCACCACCTTTTGGATTGAAAACTTTTTCACTAAAAAGTATGTCAGGTATCACAACAAGTGCAGAAACTCTTTGGAACATTTGCTTTGGAGTTTCGATGAGCTCTCCTTTTTCGTTTTTAAGCAAGTAACGACTTGCCATTAATCTAAGCGAATTCGTAGAAAAATTTTTGTCAACTTCATCTAGCGCGTCCTTTTTTAAAATACCTTTCTTTTCTTCCCTAATGCTTTCTCTTTCTTTTCTGTAAAGTATGTAAGACTTAGCAACGTCAAAAAGTCCTTCCTTCATTAACGAAAGTTCAACAATATCCTGAATCTGTTCTACAGTTGGAGTTTTTCCAGTTTGATAAATTGTTTCTACAAAATTTAACACGTTAGCAAGTGCACGTTCAAGAGCTTCCTTATCATATTTATTTACGCTTTTCATCGCTTTAGTTATGGCTTTCTCAATTCTAGTTTTATCAAAGTCTACGACTCTTCCATCTCTCTTAATTACCTTCCTAGAAGTCAAACTAATCCACATAAATGCAAAAAGGACTTTATTAATTTACTTTTTTATTGCTGTTGCAAGAACTTGTAACTTTCTTAAAAATTTTGAGGCTTATTTCTCAGTAAAGTATCAAGAAGTAGTAAGACTTGTCTATCGTTGCTCAAAAAATAGCGCAAAAAAGAACTCAATTTGCTGAAAAATTAGAAAATATGAAGAAATAAGAAGCAAGCAAAAAACTAAATTTTTCTAGAGAAACAGAGAATAAAAAAGCCTTTTGAATAAAGAAGAAAGGAAAATTTGGTTTTGCTCTGTTTGCGTTCTCCTAGCTAAAGTTAGGAGACGACTTCTAAATTCTTCAATCCTTCGCTTAACTGCGTAAGTCTAAGAGAACGTTTTACAGTAAAGAATCCATGAGTTAGTTTTTTGATTTTATGAAAGATAGCCTACGTTAATTAATTCTTTAAGCGACTCACTAAACTTTGGTACTATTTTACAAAGAATAAACCGCGAGCTTTCTTGTTAATACAAAATCTTCGAGAATATTTAGGAGAACTTCTGAAGTATACTACCTTAAGGAAATTAACTTTATTGTAGGAAAGTTACTTTTCCCATTCATCTAATGGTGGTTTTTTATCAATTGGTAAAGGAGACTTATATTTTCTGTTTCCTAGTCTTCTCTGATGCTCTTCTTTCGCTTTCGCTATAAGCTCAGGATTAGCAATTAGATCAAGTATAGTGTTAGCCATAACTTTTGCAGCAAATATAAGCGACTTATGTCCCAACTCAGAAGCAGATTGCGCAGTGCTTTGCCATGAATGACCAGGAGTACCTAAAACCCAGGTTGCAGTACTAAACTCTACAGTAGGAACCTTCCAGCTTACATCTGCAACATCTGTAGAAGCATGTTCCAGCATCCCTTCTCCCCATGGATCTGGAACTGCATCGTCTATCAACTTATCAATAAGGCTCTCCCAGTTCGGACGGCCAGATTTCTTTAACGTTTGAATCTTTGCTTCAATAGAAATTGTTTCCGCTATTTCTTGAGCAAACTTTAAATCTTCTTCGGAATACTTTGGTAAACCAACCTCACGCATACTCTCAACAATAAGTTCTGATACTGTTCTGTTTGGAATAACATTATACATACCTTCTAAAAATTCTACTTCCAGAGTTGTTCTTGTCATCAAAGTAGCGCCCTTAGCTATATCTCTAATCCAGTTATAAATAAATTCAACTTCTTCTCTTTCTGGAGCTCTTATGTAGTACCAACTTCTAGCGTAATCTGGAACAATATTTGGTTGTGCACCACCTTTTTCTATAACATAATGAATTCTTGCATCTTGACTTACATGCTCTCTTAGATAATTAACTCCAACGTTCATCAATTCAACAGCATCTAGGGCGCTTCTGCCTTCTTCTGGAGAAGCACTTGCATGAGTAGCTTTTCCGTAAAAATGAAACTTAGCAGAATTTATTGCGAGAGTACTTTTTAATGTAGCAGCATTCATAGTTCCAGGGTGATGACTTACAACTACGTCTACGTCATCAAAGTACCCGTCTCTAACCATGTAAACCTTGCCACCAAAGTTTTCTTCAGCGGGGCATCCAAAGAATTTTACAGTTCCCTTCAGACCATACTGCATAAGAACTTCTTTTACAGCAATTGCCGCTGCCATTCCTGAAGTTCCATGTATATTATGACCACAACCATGTCCTGGAGCGCCCTGGACTAGAGGTTCTTTCCATGGAACCTTCTTCTGAGAAAGACCAGGTAACGCATCATATTCTCCCATTATACCTATTATTGGCTTTCCTTGTCCCCAGCTCGCTATGAAAGCAGTGGGCATTCCCGCGATGCCCCTTTGAACCATGAAACCATTCTTCTCAAGTTCATCAGAAAGAAGTTTTGAAGACTTAAATTCTTTTAAACCAAGTTCTGCATATTCCCAAATTTTGTCGCTTATTTCTACAATTTTGTCTTTATTTTTATCAATCCAAGCGAGAGCTACTTCCTTCATTGCTATGCCTACGCTGAGTTCCACTAAAAGGAAAAATAAATTTTTGCTTCGTAAAGTTAGAAAAATAAAAAATAATTAAAAAAGAAGCCTATTGACTTGGAGTCTCTGGAGGTTTAGTTTCCTCTGTTGGCTTAGCAGCACTCTTCGATGCCTTGTATTCCTTCCAGGCTTTTATAGCTTCAGCAAAGGTCTTACCAGCTTTTATCTGATCTCTTACAAATATATTCATCTCAGAAAGTTTTCTTGGTTTCTTAGCAACTTTTTCTCTAGACTTGAGCTCGCTCAACAGTCGTTTGTTATTTTCAGAAATTTCTTGCTTAACTTCAGAAATGCTTTGAACTACTTTGGGGAGGGTATCCGTTTCCTTTTTCAAAGACTTAACTAAGACAACTAAGTTGTCCAGCTTCTTATTTATTTTTTCTATTTCTTTTTTGAACGCTTTCTCTGAAACAAACTTTGTTTTCGACTTCTCAGCCAACTTATTTTTCACAAAAAGTTGTTGTACTACTCAAATATATAAGTCTTTAGAGGGCCCTTAGCACAGGAGGCAATTTTCTCTCCTTTTGCTACGAAAGAAAACAAAACTTCGTATTGCAACCGTTTTTATGAAAATGTATTCGACAAGTGTCTATCTTAAGTTAAGTTGTTGTCTTTTATTATTTTTCTTTGACTAAAGTATTTTCGCTGGCTTTCTTTCAGCATTCTTCGAGCGAATGCAAAAAGTATTTCGTTATAAATATTTATTAACAAAAAGATTACAAAATATTTTTAAACTGTCGAATCTCAATAGAAGAGCGTTCTATGAAGAAAGCAGTTGTGGTATTATTGTTACTTATGCTGACAATAAGCGCGCTGCCATTGAAAGCTGAAGATAACATAGCAAATGTGGGCTATTACAAAGCACCAATTATGAGTTCAAATGTAATTTCAACAGGAGAATATCCATCTCCTGTTTTAAGGCTAAACAACTTAACGCTTTATGCTTCTGAGGACGGAGAAAACTATGTTTATCTTGCCTTTCTTATTTCTTCACGTACAGCCAACAGAATTACTATGTACCTTAGCATGTTAAGCAACAGACTAGTAAGTTCACACAGTTACAAGTTTGACTTTTATAGAAATGGAACAATGACTCCAAATATTTTTTACCAGGAATTCAAGCCTACAGTTTTAGGCAATGATTCGCTAAGGTACAACCTGTTTTCTAACTCTAGTAATTGGATTATAAAAATAGCCTTAGGATATAAATTTCTCAAAGAGACCTTTGATGTGGAAAGTGGTAAAAACACTTCTCTTGCTTTTTCTTTTAAGTTGCTTACCAACAATATAACCATCGTTAGCTTTCCAAGTTCGTTCAACGAAAGCAACCCCGCAAGTTGGGGGATTTTAAGAAGTAATGCGTTTTGGGGTAAGGTTGATATTTCAATTCCACCAGGAGGAATTCAGGTTTTTCCTTCAGATCTAAGAGTTAACCAAACTGCGAGTATAAGAGTTTGGTTTATAAATAACGGAGAAGCCGCCATAAGCCAAGTAAATGTTAGCCTATACATAAATGGAAAGTTTTATAACAATACAGTGTACAGCGGTATAGTTGAACCAAAACTTTCTGGAAGTGTGGAATTCAGATGGAGACCGGAAACCAGCACCGATTATAATATCACTGCAAGAGTTATGCTGGTTGGTTGTGAATATGAAAAAGAGCTCTCTGACAATGTTAGAAGTGTAGTTATTACTCCTAAATACATCATACTTAAGATTAACGGCATTGATGGTACAAAAGTTACAGCTAATACGAACAGCTCAGAAATAGAAAACGGTACAGCAGTGTTTTTGTTACCCTACGGCAAAGTTGTTCTCGATACTGAAAATTTTTTAAATTTCACATCGATTTTATACGAATTTGCAGATTGGAGAGACGAAACTTCTTCGAGAGTAGTTAACTATAAGCCATACGTGTTCAACCTGACAAAAGATACAGAAATTACCTTAGAGTACAACACATATTGCAGATATTTCTTTGTAATTACGGATAAGAGTGACCAAAAGAAAATAATAGATGCAGTTGCATATGTTCAACTACAAAACAACACGATAAAAGGAATACGTTCTGAAAGCTACACTTGGTTACCTATAGGAAAGGCAACAATATTCAACGTAACTTTTAACAAAGTGAATGTACTTTCCAACAACGTTACAATGGATATAAAACCAACATTGCAGGTAACTACATATAAGTTAGAAGCAGATGTAAATGATATAAGGATAAAAGTTGTAGATGTATTTGGAATGCCCATTGTAGGAGCTGACGTTTTTGTTGTTCTAGAAAATGGAACATCTAAGGAGTTTCATTCTGATTCAACAGGAGAAGTCTTGCTTCTTCAAATACCTCATGGATTCGCGAACATAACAGCTTCATATTGGGGTTCCAAAGAAAACTTAAACATAGTTGGGGGTGGAAACATAAAAATAACTCTTTTCTTCTCACCTTTAGTTCTTGGAGTTCTCTTTGGACTACCTGTCGTTATTCTTATTCTTGCTTTTATGACAATATTTAAATCAAAAATTTTCAGCAGGCTTGTGCCTAAAAGTAAAGGAGTAGAAGAAACAAAGTTATGAGTTCACCAAAAAAGTTTATTCTGGCAACTTCATACTATGACCTTACAAGAACGTCTTCAACAATGGCAGCTAAATTAGTTTCAATGCAACTTGGGATACAGCTAGAAATAGTTGATGAAAAGTGGCTCTTGGAGAAAAATTCAAAGCCATACCTCCCTTCGTTTATGTTGGAGCTTCTAGACGGTAAGCTATTAGTTTTAAGAGTAGGAGGCTTACTAAATTACATTGAACTATCGCATAGGTTAATGGAAGAGATTCAGAAGTTAAATTTAAGTAGTGGAACTTTAAAACGTCCATAACCAAAATAAGAATGTCCACCATGGAGGTAAATGAAGTGGTAAAGCTTTGCCAAGAGGTTATTACTTCCCTTTCTACTCTTTCCCTCGATCACGAAAATAAAGTATTCGTTCGTCAGAATTTTAACTTTAATCAAAAGGCAGAACCTAGCAACGTCGAAGCATTTTTAGGATGGTTAGACTTAGAGCTTGTTGAACTTAAGAAAATGGTTGAAGAGTACGACAAAATAGAATCAGAAGAACTTTCAGTAGATGAGATAGAAAGGAGGCTTAGGGACTTAAGACAAAAAGTGGAAACAAAATAAAAAAGACACCCTAAAGTAGAATAAATCAAATAAGATTTTCACAGTTCCTGCTTAATTTTTTCTCCAAAGAACATCTTTTCTATGTCTTCTCTTGTTAATTCGTTTGCATTGCCTTGATACACAAATTCGCCACCAACAAGAACAGCAACACGATTCGATGTTTCTAAAGCTTTAGTAACATTTTGCTCTACAAGAATTACAGAAACATTGAGCTCTATAATATCTTTAACCTTTTTTAGTAAGACGCTCGTTGCCTTAGGAGACAGGCCTGCTGTAGGCTCATCTAAAAGCAGAACTGAGGGTCTAGATATAAGTGCTCTAGCCATAGCTAGCATTTGTCTCTCACCTCCACTTAGAGTCTTTGCAAGGTTTTTCCGTCTCCTCTCGATTTCCGGAAACAAATTAAAGATGGATTCTATTTCCTTTTTAACGTCAACTCCGTTTCTTTTAAAAGCACTAAGCTCTAGATTTTCTTCTACAGTAAGATTTGGAAAAACGTTCTGAATTTGAGGAGTATAACCGATTCCAAGCCTTGCTATTTCGTAGGGTTTCTTTCCAGTTATTTCTTTACTATTTAAAATTATTTTTCCTTCAAAAATTCGTGCTATTCCAAATATTGCATTCAACAGAGTAGACTTTCCAGCACCATTTGGACCCAGAATAGAAAGAACTTCTCCCTTTTCTAGTGCTAAATTTATGTTTCTAACGATCCTAAGTTTTTCGTACCCTGCTGTTAAGTTTTTTACTTCAAGCACATACATTGTTAATCACCAATGTATGCTTCTCTTACTTTTTTATCACTGAGGACTTCTTCAGGCGTTCCTTGGGACAAGAGTTTACCGAGGTGCAGTACATAAACATAATCAACATAGTCCATAAGTATATCAATTCTGTGCTCTATTATAAACAAAGTAATTCCATAATCTTCTTTAAGCTTAAGTAAGTAGTTAAATAAGTTTTTTGCAGCAGAATAAGAAATTCCCGCCGCAGGCTCATCTACCAGAAGTACTTTTGGGCTATTCATCAAGCTTCTTGCAGTTTCGATTAGCTTCATGTGGGCACCAGATACATCAGAAGCAATATTTCTTTCAACTCCTTCTAGACCAACACTCTTTGCTATCTCATAGGCTTTTTTAACAAGCTTTGCTTCGCCATCAACCCAGTTTCTTTTTGCAATAGAACTAGTGACTCTTTCGCCTCTTGACCCAGCAGCAACTAAAAGATTTTCAAGAACTGTTAGCCTTGGGAAGAGCCTTGGATTTTGAAACGTTCTTATTACGCCTAGGTTGTAAATTTCGTTTGGGTTTAATCCAGTTATTTTGTTTCCCATAAAGTACACTTCTCCAGAATCAGGTGGATAAAAACCAGAGATTACATTGAACAAAGTTGTTTTTCCACTTCCATTTGGGCCAATGAGACCAGTAACGGAGCCCTCACGAACAGACAATGTAACGTTATCTAACGCAACAACGCCTCCAAACCGTTTTGATACATTTTCAACCTTAAGTATTTCTTTCGTTTTTATTCACCTCCCATCATAAACCAGCTGATTAGTTTCTTAACGTAAAGCTTTACCCTTTTTCTAACTTCTTCTGTTCTCTCCTTAAAGCTTACAGTTTTTTGTTCTCCAAACAAACTCCACACGAAGGAAGACCTTGTATCTTCAGGAATAAGCCCTTCTGGTTTGAACAGTAAAGTTGCAACTATTAATAAACCAACTAGCATCCATCTTATGTAATTTACATCTACAGGTAAATTCTGAAACATGAAATTTAAAACAACTGAAGCTCTATTAAGAAACGTTATCACACCCGCCCCTAGTAGCGCACCTTTATTGTTTGCTGAGCCTCCAAATATAACCATAGCCCAAACCTCGAAAGTTAGACTAGGAACAAAGATATCTGGATTTATAGAGCCCATATAGTATGCTAACAAAGCACCAGCTATGCCAGCCATTCCCGAACCGATGAAGAGAACTTGAGCTTTAATCTTTGGGACATCTTTACCCAAGCATAAAGAAGCAACTTCATCTTCCCTTACAGACTTCATGAGTCTACCATATGGAGAATTCACAAGTCTTTCTGAGAAAAGATATATTGCAATTAGTAGAGTAAGCGCAATCAACATGAACGCTAAATCTCTAGCAGTTGGATCTTGAACAAAAGCAAAGGGATGAGGTATTCCAGCTAGGCCGTAAGTACCGCCAGTAGGTTGAAAATTTCTAAGAAAAATTCTTAGAAGTTCGCCAAAGCTTAAGACAGTTATTCCTAAAAAAGCAGGTCCAACTCTCAGTGTAGGATATGAAACAAGGTAACCGGCAACGCCAGAGATAACAAAAGCAAGTGTAAGAGTAAATAAAAAGACAATTATATTTAAAACAGGATTTTGTTTTGAAAGTGTTCCCATGGCAACAATTGTTTCGAGCGAATAAAGAGGATAACTAAGTCCGCTTAATGTTAAGAACACTAGAAGAGAAACCACTGCAGCGATAAAAGCACCTATTCCATAAAAAGCTGCTTTTCCAAAGTTTGAAATTCCAGTATATCCTGCCTCCAAGTTCAAGCTTATAGAAAGTATAGAGTATATACTGAAGAAAGTAATCCATGATATAAGAAAGCCTATGATGTCCATTTGCTTTCCCTCCTCCTAAGTTTTAGCCTATATGGCAAACCCCCTGCGGCTCCTGCAGGAGGTCGCACTAAGATTACTATGAGTAAAGTTAAAAAGGACAAGAAAGGCCTAAAGCTTAAGTCAAGACCTACTAAGGTGTACAAAATTGTCATTAGAATGTTCTCAGCACCCGCTATTATGAATCCGCCAAAAATTGTGAGAGAAATACTGCTGATTCCCCCTATTACGCAGGCTGCAAAGACTTGCAGTACAAGAGAGTCGGCAAACTCAGGAGAAGCGTAAGAAAACATAGCCCAAAAAACGCCACTAACAGCAGCTAAACCGCCGGAGAGGAGCCACGTTAACGTCATTACACTCTCGTCAGAAATTCCAGAAATCTGAGCCAGCTGTGGATTATCAGCGACAGCCCTCATGGCTTTTCCAAAGCTAGTTTTGTAAAATATAAGAAACGTAAACGCGACTAATGAAAGGCCCAATACCAAGGAATAAGCAAACGCAGGGTTGCTTACGCCAAGAAAGTTTAGGTTAAAGGTGTAGTTAAAATTTGGTACTGCAAAGTACAGGTCTTTCTTAATTGCTTTTGAAACAACACTTATGATAGAATATATTAAGTATTTTAAGAAGATCCAAGAACCCAAAGAAGCTATCATTAAAATTACAGGTGAAGCTTCTTTGTCCATTAACCTTCTGTAAACAAGTTTATGGTTTAAGATTGCTACAACCGAACCCGCAAAAAAAGAGACTACTAAAGCCAAAAAAATATTACTGAAAAGACTAGGATAAACTAAACTTAGTATAACTGCTACGTAAGCACCAACGGTAATTAAAGAAGTGTGTGCGAAGTTTAATACACGAGTTACCTTGTAGCTTATTGTTAAAGGTATTGCCATCAAGCTATATATTAGGCCAATCCAAATTGTATTGACAATAACATTCAAGTCAATTAAGCCCATTGTGCTCACACCTAAAACGAGCTAATAAATAACTTTCTGAAAGAAAAACAAATAATAAAAAAACAACAAAATTTTTAGTCTTAACCCCAAGTTATTGTACCTCCAGAGTAGCTACCTATGTCTTGATATTCATAGGTACCATTAACGCTAGACACTGTCCAAATTGCATAGTCTTGATACATTCTGTCTCCAGCATCGTTCAGTATGCACCATCCAGACGCGCCGTAGTAATTGCTTGCAACTTTAAACATTGCTGCTCTTATAGCTTCTCCATCGTACTTTCCAGCTAGCAGAATTGCTTTACCAACGAGTATTATCGAATCATACACGTTTGCTGCGAACACAGGAGGATCTCTTCCAGTTAATTTTTTGTAGCGCGCGGCAAAATCTTTGTACACAGGATTCTCCTTAAACACAGGTCTCGTACCAAGTAAGTTAACTTTCCTTATGAAGGTTGCGATCTCAGGACTTAAAAGCTGAGTAGTTCCATGTACACCTTCGCTTGAGAACCACTTCACTGAAGATAAAGTAGAGTCATCTTTTGCGTGTCCAAGTATGTTAGCGCCATCAGTGTCGAATGAAATCATAACTACTGCATCCGCACCAATTGACTTTACTTGAGAGCTAAGCTGCGCAACTTCACTAGCGTAGTCTGCTAATCCAGTAGCATATTTCGTTAATGTTGCTTTCCCTCCCAAGCTAGTGAACACGTTGCTAAAGAATTGAGCAAAAGCTTGCCCGTATTCATCGTCTCTATAGAACACTATCACGTTTCTTGCTCCTTGCCCAAATGCAAGTTTGGCAAGAGCTTCTGCTTGAACGGCATCAGACCCAACAGTTCTAATTATGAAGTCGTTTGGAATAGCGAGAGTAGGAGAGGTTGAAGAAGGCGAAACTATAAGTATCTTGTTAGCGTCTGCATATGCTTTAACAGCTTTCACCTGAGAACTTGCTGCAGGACCTATGACAACTTTTATACCTTGCTGAGCTAACGATTGCACTGCGGTTAACGCTCCTTGAGCTTGAGTCTTGTCATCAACTATTACTAATTTAAACTGGACTTTAACGTTTTCATTAGCAAGTTCACTGTTTAAATCATTTAGTGCCATTTGAGCAACGGTTTTCCACTGATTTCCAACGTCTGAAAGCTCTCCTGTAAGCGGGAAAGAGACGCCTATCGTGTAAACTTTTGTAGTGTTTAATGCGTCTACTGTTGCTTGCAACGACTGAACTTTATTTTGAAGCGCACTAAGTTGTGCACTGGACTGTGAAGATTGAACTGCGAAGACGCCAATACCTCCAAGGATTAAACCTATCACGAACGCCGCCAAGAGTCTGGGAAGTATTCCACCTGAGGGTTTAGCCTCTTTTGCTTCTGTGGACATTTAAGTCTTTCGCTACCTTGAGAAGCAATATTTAAGTTTTTCCCTCACGGTTACTAAAAAATATTACTAAAAGCTTTTACTCCAAGGTAGCGTTAGAATAGATTTTATATAATTTATATAATAAGATAGTCCAGACTTAACTTAAAAATCTGAACTTTAAGGAAGAAGAACTTAGTCATCATCAGTAGTTTCTCTATACGCTAACAAAAATACCAACATGACGCTAAACAATTTCCCGCGGGAAAAGGATTCTAAGCAAATATAACCTCGTAAAAAATCCTAGTTTTTGCGTTTTTATCCTTTCCAAAAAGTTTATGGAAGATCATACCAGGTTGACTACGCGATCCTGCGGGAAATAAAAAAGTAGCAAACAATAATTTGAAAACATGATTAAAATAAGACATAAAAAAAGAGCTAAGCAGAAACCCCTTTAACTAAAGCAAATTAACTTTAACTTTTTCTCCATATGTATTCGAAATTTTTTGAACAAACTTTGTACAAGACACTTCAGGAACGCGTATTCTAATCGTAACTAAATCCTTCTTTGCACTTTGATTTACTACATCTCCAAATTGATTAAGAATCGAGTAAACTTGTCTAAAAACTTCATTACTGCACTGAAGCTCAACTTCTTTTTCTTTCACTTTAAACGGAAGTATCTTTTTGAGCTCCTGCAAGACAGGCTTAACCTGCTCTTCAGGATCCTTAAATGGGTCAATGCTAACACCTATCTTTTCAAAGGCCTGCTCAATCCTTAAAGTAGGAATTGGAATGTTGGTTTGCGGGTCATAAGTAATTCTGGAAATTAAGTTTATGATTCTTTTTCTGTTGTCTTCTATTAGTTTTTTCCGTAAGTTTGATGGAACTTGAACTTCTCCCTCGTCAACTATTCTTTTAGCTATCTTGTAAACATCCTTTGTTCCAAAGAACTTTTGAAGAAGCTCGGATGAAGCTCGCTCCCCTTTCTTAAAATCCTTGAAGACTTGGTCAAACTTTACTATTTTGTCGCTCCAAGGACCTTTCTTCAGCTTATAGTAAACAGCCTTTTCAGGGTCTATTATAACTTCGAACCTGTTTCCCTTTATCTCTAGCCTAGCTATGCTGTTCTCAGTACTCATAACTTTTACTTCTAGAAGTGAAGAATTAAAGTTTACCTTTTACTCTCTCAAAAATCTCAGAAATTTCATTCTCTTCTGCCATTACCATCTTTTTTGTCTCTACGTTTCCATAAGCTAACCTTATTGTTTCTGGGCTGGCTTCGGTTTTGTTGCTCGCAATCATGCTAATTACTGCGATTTCCTTTAGTTTTTCAACGTCGACGTCTTTGCTATAAAACTTCTTAGCAGCTTCTATGGCTTCAGTTCTGTTTACACCTGCTGCGGTAATAAAATACTTATTGTAAACTCCAGCAGGATCTAGCTGATAAACAGCAGGGCCAATTAAATCAATGCCTCCAATTATCAACGAAACACCAAAGGGCCTTACTGCAGTTGTTTGCGTATAGCTTTGTATAAGGTCTCCTAAAGTCTTTGCTAGGTAGTCGATGTCTATTGGCTCATCGTAGAAGTATCTGTTTGACTGCGCGAGTCTTCTTGCTTGGTCAACCAGAATTCTTGCATCAGAGGAGAATCCGGCAACGGTTGCAGCAACGTGTTCGTCTATTTGGAAGATTTTGTGACTAAATCTTCTATCTTGTAAAGCATCTGATTTTTTCTCTATTCCGGCAAGCGCAACACCTTTATCAGAGCTGATTCCAAAAGCAGTGGGACTGTTGTTCACTAAAACTAAGGCATAGTCTACCTGATAAAGCCGGCCATCGGGACTGAATACTGTTACTGCTCGGTCATAACCCATTCCACTTGGCAACATTTTCTCTTTCTTGCTTAGCCTCAGAGGTTTGATAAATCTTTCGTTTAAAACATGACGTTAAAGTTCTTTAAGAAGGGTTTAATGAAAAAGTTAGCTATCTGCCTCTGAACTTTAGCTCTTGTGCATTACCAAGCTTTAGTTAATATTTGTAAACGTTTAGAAATAACGCTGTAGACAATTAAGATATTACACTGCCTTTTTTCAGAATATTTCTTATAGTATTCTCATCATAATCAGGCTTTAGCGATGCAACAACTTTTATGAGATCTTCGTTGTTTTCGCATTCTGTTTTTAAAAACAAAGCTGTAGCAATTATCGAAAGTTCTTTTGCATTAAAATGCCCATATTTATCAACAATCTCCTCAATCTTTCTTTTATCTTCGCTACTTAGTTTATTCTCATATTGATTTTCATTCAGTGTTATGTCAAAGCCTTTTTCGTTATCCCATTTTATTGTTAATATGCCTAATTCTTCGCATAAATTTAGGTCTGAGGAGAGCTCACTTGAGTAAGGACCATAGTGGTACATTGAATATTTGTAATCAACAACATTCTCCCTTGTAAGTAAGTACATCATTTTTTGAACAACAGTTTTGCCTATTTGCTTAGAAGGATATTTTTCTCTTAATTTCGTAACCAGAAACGAGAGAACCGCAAGCCTTTTAAACTCCATCTGTCATCACCCTAATTTTGCCTTTGTTATAGTAGCACATAGTATATAAGCTTATACTTTTTACAAAGTGGGTCACATGTTGTTTTTATAGGAGCAATTACAACTACTTAACTGGTGTAAGTACTCAAAAACAATTGACAGGTGCACGTAAAAAAATAATTTGTTACTAAGGCAAAACTACTTAGGCCTCTTACAGTTAATTTATGAACTGATAGAAACTTAAAAAAAGCATAGTTTAAATGTTTTTTAAAATGTCTTCAGCCAAATTTTTGTCTTCAGCTCTAACGTAGATCCTTATTTGTTTCATTTCCCCTAGGAATTTCACAACTCTAGAATATTCTGAAAGTGGAGATGCTTTATTCGCCTCATCTATTATCATTATCTCTCCTCCTTGGTTAAGCTTATACCAAGAACTTTCTGCAGGTATTTCGTAAAATAAAATTTTGTTTGATTTTAGTCTATCTTTTACTTTTTGCAATTGTTCTAGATCTTCTTTCAATGGAACTTCTCTTGTTTCATATACAACTTTTAAATGGTTTCTTTGAAGTATAGATTTACACCAATAGCTTCTTTCACTACTATTAACAATTAAGTGCCACACGCTATAGTCATCAAGCTTTAAGAATTCTTCTATTCTTTTTGGTTCAGGAATTTTTATCCCAATGTCATCTACTGCTTGCTGAAGCATGTAGTCATATGCTTGACGAGTCTTGTGAAAATACACTTGACAAAACATCTGGTATCTTGCAATTACTAGTGCCTCTGCTACATGCAAACCGCCTTTTTTAATTCCTAGGACTAGTTCTTCACTTTCAGGTTCTATTCCAAGCCCAAGAGTGACAAGAAGTCGCTCCAAGTCATACACACCATATTTCACTCCGATGTGATGAGAATCTCTAAGGAGATAGTCTCCACGGTCAGCATCCAGTTGACTTGAAATAAGAATTTTCCAGAAGACCCTTTTTTCTAGTATTTTTGGATCGCCCTTGATCAAGGCTACAATCTCATCTGCGCTTATCTTATAGTTTGTTTTATTCAACTCATGGTTTTCTATTTTATCTTTTAAAGGGCCTCTAATGATTTCTAAAGTATAATCTTCATGAGGAGTAGTCTTTTCTAACGCGTGGGAAAAGGGCATTTGCCCCACGTCATGAAGAAGTGCGGACAACCTAACTAATTGCCTATCTCTTTTTAAACCAGCCTCATCATACTTAAGCTTACTTTCTAAGAGTGACTTGTTAGAACTAACGATTGCATCGTACATTTTTGTAGTAAGATGCATAACTCCAAGTGAATGTTCGAATCTTGTATGAGTTGCTCCAGGATAAACCATGTCTGTTAGTGCTAGTTGTCTTATTCTTCTTAGCCTTTGAAATTCAGGGCTATCGATTATTTCTTTTTCCCACTCATTAAACTGAATGAAGCCATGAACTGGGTCTCTTACTTCAAATAACTTCATCTATCTTTTACGACATCTGATAAGAAGTAATATAAAGATAACTCTTGAGAAAAATACAGCTTGAAATTACTGCGAACTTATTGTTTTTGAGCAAGAACTAGCCTCTATAACTTTCTATGTCTTATCCTTTGAACGTCATAGTAAACTCTCTAACTATAGTTACTTAAACATGAAGGATCAACTCTTCTAGAGAAGATTAATTTTCTACCTGAGAATAATTAAAATAAATTTGGTCTATGCTTACCTTCATCTTATTACCCAAGCATTGTTCGAGTGGAAGCATTAGCTTTTAAGCCTTAAGTTGAGAATATCCCGTTTTAGTATAAAACAATAGCTTTACCTGTATTCTTAACTAGCACAAAGAGCATTTGGGTATCCCTGAACAGGTTTTTGTGCTTCTGTTCGGAGCTCTTCGTAAAAAGAAGTAGCTTACAACAAAAGCAATGACATTAAACTGTACCTTTTTAACTCGCTCTTAAGTTTCACTCGCTTAATGTTTCTTAGACAAAACTATTTTACGAAGGTCCGGTTACAATAAACCAGAACCTAACTTTTGGGTACTTCTTATGAAGTTCGAGAGCTTTTAGAAAGTACTCTCCCCATTCTCTTAGACTATTGTTTTCTGATTCTATTTCCAAGTCTGTGTTTTCTTCAATGTATTTTTCCTTGGCTTGCTTATCATCTTTCAAAAGCAGTCTTTGCTTTGCTTCTTCTGCAACCGTTTCAGGATTTCCACGAATCATATTTTCTATACCGATCATTTCATTGTCCCATCTTCTTTCAAGCATCCCTCTAATTATCGCTATATCTTTTGGATTATCCTTTGAAATTATGACTTCATTTGAGTTTGCAAGTTTCTTTGCTTCTTCTTGAACTTCTTTTAAGTCTAAAACATCTGAAGGCCAATTTATTCTATATTCCCAGCCTCCTTCCAAGTCCTTTCTTTTTCTTACCTTTACTTTTTGTTTTAGTTCTTTGAATGCTTCTTCAATTATTTTAGCTTGTTCTTCGCTAATTTCAAACTCGTCATCGTCATCGCCTGCAGAATAGCGTACCTCTTCAGTTACATTCATCCCACAGGCTAAAGAAATTATTGTTGGTATGTACTTAAGCCCTTTTTCAAACATAAACGGAATTCCAGTTACAAACCAAATTCCAGGAAACTTTTCAATTTCTTCCTTTATTTCTTTAGGAACATTCTTGGGAGGGATTATGTAGAAGCAAAGCTCACTCAAGATATTGTTCTTTCATCTTTTTTGCTTTAGTTTTGCTTATAAGCACCAATGTTTTAAACAGTCTCATTCTACTTAAGTCGATCTACTTTGAGACCATTACGACAGCCTTAAGCTAAAGGGCATAGTTACCCAGGTAACTGGTTACCTTGGTAACTATTTTTAAACTTATGATCAAAATTATAGTTTTTCTCTGCATTAGCCTTTAATGTCTGTTTAGAGAAGCCTTCGCTGAACTTATTCTCTTTCTACACTAAATTCACTGTGCGACTAAACTCTTTATACTACAGTTAAAAAGCCAAAGGCTCAAGAAAAATTCCCCTTAATAACAAACTGAAAAAACAAAGAAAAGGAGCCCCGGACGGGATTTCCGCAAGGAGTTTCGAACCCGCGCATTGCAGCTTACGAGGCTGCCGCCCTACCGCTGGGCCACCGGGGCTGCTGTGAACTTTTGTATGTTTTTGCTGGAACCTAGACTTCAATGAAGGCAGAATAAAAAGTTTTTGAGGATAGAGTTTTCTTATGTTGAGAACGAACCTTGAAAGAAAGAACAGCTGCGGAGCTGGGAGAATGGAAAATTATTGACTTTTTTAAGCAGTTCTCTGTTAAAAGTCGCTACTTGGAGAAGTACGATGATGCGTGGTGCTTTAAAGTTGGCAAAAAGTACTTTTCAGTGTCATGTGATGCACTAGTTTATTCAACAGATGTACCAAAAACAATGACGTGGGAACAGGTCGGAAGAAAGGCAATAATAATGAGTGCGAGCGATATTGCTTCAAAAGGACATAAGCCAACTTATTTTTTAGTCGCTTTGAACATACCTAGAAATTTGAGGGAAAGCGAGATAAAAGGCATCGTAAGAGGAATAAAGAAAGGAATACAAGAAGTCGGTGGTAGTTTGATTGCTGGAGATACTAATGAATCTAAAGAAACCGTAATTTCTGTAACTACTATTGGCTATGGCAATAAGCCTCCAGTGAAGAGAAGCCTCGGAGATGAAGGAAACATCATTGCAACTGTTGGAGAGTTTGGAGAAAGTGCGGCAGGATTACTGGTTGCCTTAGGAAGGTTGAGGGCTCCAAAAGGAGTATCCTCAAGTTTAATTAACGCAGTTAATGAGCCAAGAGCACGGGTAAGAGAAGGAATAAATTTAGGAAAGAAAGGAATCTTAGCAGGAGCTACAGATTCAAGCGATGGACTTGCAATAAGTCTCTATAACATGGCAAAAAACAGCAAAAATCTTGGAGTTATAATTGAAAAATTACCAATTTCAGAGAACGCAAGAAAATTTGCTGAGTTAAACAACATTAGTCCAGAAGACTTAGTACTTTATGGAGGAGAAGAGTACAGCCTAGTGATTTCTGTAAAAAAAGATAAAGAAAAACTGTTAAAAGAAAAAATAAACGGAACAAAGATTACAAAAATAGGCAGAGTAGTAAGAGGGAGAGGGGTTTGGCTAAGAAAGGGAGACAAGCTGATTAAAGTAAAAAATAAAGGATGGGAGCACTTTAAGATGTAGAATTTACTTTCTTGTTGTAAGCATACTTAAAAACAAAGATAAAAAACAGTCTCCAAAGATATACAAAAAGAAGAGCAATTGCTCCTGAAAAAAGTAGTTGAACAACTGCAGTAAGTAAGTTTCCTATTCTGCTTGCTAAAATGCGATAAAGCAAAATGTTGAAGTCAAAAAGAAACTTTGGGCCTACTATTAAGATAACACCCACCAAAAGAATTACTACTAGAATGATAAAAAAGCCTTCTAGTTTGGTGTTCAATTTTTTACATCACCAAAAGATAGGAAAGAATTCCAAAAAACAACAAAATTAAGTTAATTGTCATGTAAAAGTTGATCACTTCTTTTTCTTTGCTGTATCCAAACAAAAGAACAATTCGTGTAAATGTTACTGGAGCTGACTTGCTCTCGTTTGGTTTCAATGTGCCATCTCTTTCTACAACTATTGGCCTCTCTTTTAGTTCATGTCTCTCGAACAAACCCCCAAAAATGGACAAAGATACAAAAGAATTAGTAATTGGAAGTAAAAGAAACAGAACGCCTGCAATTTCTAGCCTGTAGATTATAGACAAAGCACCAATTATTGCGCCCATCGATAATGTTCCAGTATCTCCGACAAACATTTTTGAGGGATATCTGTTGTATAAATATATGAGAAAAAGTCCAGGGATTAACAAAAAAGTTACTTGAAAGAAGGAAACTAAACTAAAACTATCTCTTCCAATTATTATATTGATTAACTTCAGTACAGTAAGTCCTAGCACCGCTACTAGAGTAGTACCTGTTGCCACTCCATTGAATACATCAAACATGTTTATTGCATTACTAGTTACAGGAATGGCAATAAGAACTAAGAGCATGTAAACTATAGGAATATGAAACCTAACACCAAATGGAAGGAAAAGGTAGCTAGGAGTTTCTTTTAAGAGAATTATTGGGAGGGCAGCAGCAACCGTGAGGAGAGGCTTCACAACTTTGTTGAGCTTTTTTAGGTCATCTATGAAACCTATAAGACCAGCTATAGCCGAAACTAAAAAAAGGCAAAGAGTCTCAGTACTAATTTTATTAAATAAAAGTAAGAGAATAACAAAAACAGCTTCATAAACCAGAAGCGTTACCCCTCCAGATTCAGGTATAGTTTGCTCTGAATAGGGCTTATGAACATCTTTTGAAGAGATGCCCCACTTAACGAAGTTTTGAAGAACAATTTTTTTAACGAATACAACCCCAACCACGAACGCAACTAGACTTGAGAGCAGTGCGATTAAGTACAATTTTTGTCTGCCCTATACCCTAGAGAAACTATTTATTAACCTTAAGCCTCGTATTGAGGTAGAATGCAAGAATACTTTGAAGTAAGGTCGTTAACATTACTGGTTTTATCCCTATTCTTGACAGGATTTTTAGTTTCTTTAATCTTTATCGAGTACAGTAACACAGGAACTATTCTCGTCATAGATGGAGAAACTATCTTAAGTAAGCTAAATTTTTCCACTACTGCTAAAATAAGTGACGAAAAAACTCTTAGAATTTTTTTCATTCAAGTCTTTCCTAACCTTTCGTGGAAACTGCTACTCAATGAAAGTTTTCAGCTTCATGAAGCCAAGAACAGCAAGATAAATTTTTTGGTTAGAGCTGCTGATGAGAAGAGTTTAGAAATTTTGGTTAATGAAAAAGAGCGCTTCATTGTTACAGGAGTAGAAAATGTAAAGCAGTCATCATTTTTAGTACTCTTTGTCTATGATTTTGGAAACTTTGTTGGGAAGTAAGAAAATGAAGAAAGGGTTTAAGTTGCTAGGGATTGCTCTCATGTTCTTATCTCTTAGAATTGTTTACACTTTAGTTCAAGGAACAAGGATGCTACTAACTTTTAGTAGCTTCTATACTTCAAGGAACCTTGATTTAGCCATAATTCAGTTCTTAGACAAAAATTTACCATTAACTTACTCTGTTTCTATTTTCTTTCTTTCTTCGTCACTTCTTCTTATAGCTACGATCTATTACCTTAGTGAAAGCATTGGTTTAAATTCAGAATTAGGGTTCTATACAACATTTATTTATGCCACTTCAGTTCCCACTTATGTCTTCTTGAGTAATACGCCTTTAGTATACGACTCAATTTCATTAGTGTTTTTTGTTGTAATGCTGTATTCCTTAGAAAAGATGGAACTTCAAAAAGACAAAAATATGCTTAATATTCTTAATTTTACAGTCTCATGGGGTATTGCTACTTTCTTATCAAACGTTTTAGTGCAGACCCTTACTTTTGTTTTATTGGCAACCACAACTTTAATGAGCTTCCACAAAAGTACACCTTCTCTAAAAAATAAATTGGTAACCGCTTTTCCCTTTGTAATAACAGCTTACCTAGTTCTAGAAAGAAATCTTAACTATTTCTATGCGGCACTTTTTTCAATTTTACTTTTCATAGCATTCTATTTGCTGTTCAACAAAAAAGTAAGAACACGAATTGCTCAACAACTTGTTACAATTCAGGACAAACTAATAGTGCTAAAGAAACCATCGATCTTGCTTCTCATCTTTATTGTTGCCGCAAGTAGTAGCATATTTTTCAGTAATATTGAAAAAAGCATTTTATGCATTGTTGTATCGCTGGTTATCAACGCTTACTTCTTTGTGATTGGTTTCTTTTTCAACAAGAGCACAAATAAAACAATACCATTTTTTATTGTTCTTATGCTTCTAATTTACTTTGTTAGCTTAGGTTTTAACTTTGCGATTCCTCTCGATTATTTTGTCAACTACTTAGTGCTTGTTTCGTCTCCAATCAGTGGAGCCGGTTTACAAGAATTGGTAGAGAAGTCAAACATTGCAGATAGATACATATTTACTTATATAATATCTTATTTTTCGATTTTACTGTTGGCTATTCCACTTTTAGTTTTCTAAAGAAAGTTTTTACGTAGATGCGTTGTAATAACCTCAGACGGGTCTTCCATTTGAGATAAAATTTTAAAAGCATACTTTTTCTTTTTTCTGATTTCTTTGTCATTTAAGAACATTGCATCTTCTATAAACCTGAACAGCTCACTAGAACTTTGAGCTTTAATCAGAAGTTTTCTTTTTATTAGGTATTTTTCAACAAAGTTACTTTCTTTAGATAGAGTAACAGAGCTAACACCTAGCAGTGCTGCTTCTCCGCTCATCGTACCTCCAACTCCTACAAAAGCCTTTGAACTTAACAAAAGTTGAACACCATCTACTGAAGAATCAAGCACTCTTACATTAGCATACTTTCCTATTGAAGCATAGGGTGAAGACAGAGAGTACCTTGCTAAAATTGTTAAGTTAAGTTTTACTTTATTTTTTTCGTAGAACTTTTTTACTGCTTTTTGCAACTCCAGGAAGGACTGTGGAATGGAAGACTCAACGTACGAGGACATGAACTCTTCAGGCCTATAAACTAAGGAGAAATCATCACATTTGCCTTCTTCAATAGCTTCTTTTATTTTATTTAAATAAATATTTTTGAGCCAAACTACTTGATCTATGGCATCATAAGTTATTATTTTGCTGGAGGGAATGCCGAATGAAACCCACTCTGACTTCGGTATGCACTTTGGAGAAAAAAGACGTTCAGAAAGAGGTAACGTTAGCTTCATTACAAACTTAGAGTGAGGTGAGTCATTAGCCATAACGTGAGGAATACCAAGCCCAAATGCAGCTCTAGCGGCTTCAGGAGAACCAAAAGATAACACAAGCTTAGGCTTTACTTTATTTAGGAATAAGACATACTTTAACTGCCTTTCTGACGAAAAAACAGCCTTTTTTAGCTTATTTTCCCCAAATCTTCCTATTGGCTTTGCTTTAATCTTTACTATTTTCAACATATTTGTTACTTCAGAGTACTCCCTAGTTGTATAGAGAACCTGGAACCCATTTTTTTCTAGCTTTTTGCCAATAACTTGAAAAAATCTTGCTTGTTTTGGAGTAAGTATATCTACAACAACTTTTTGCATTTCTATACCGCATAGCTTTTTAAAAAAGGTTAATAAAAGTAGCTTTTCACCTCTTGCTAGTAAAAAATGAGGAAAGGAATCTTTTTCTTGAGTAAAGAAGAAGCAAAAGAAAGGTTAGTTGAAGGAAGGTTAAGAGTTAGTGTGTTTGGGCTTGGATATGTTGGTCTTCCGCTTGCTGTAGCTTGGTGTAAAGCAGGAGCAAGAGTAATAGGAGTAACAAAAAACAGAGAGCATGAGGAGCTCCTAAAGAGAGGAATATCACCTTTTCCCGAAGACCTGGAACTCAAAAAAGAGTACAAAGAGTGTTATGAAGAAAAAAGAATAGAGATAACAAGTGATTCTAGTTATGCTGCAAAAAACTCTGATTTAAAAATAATTGCTGTTCCAGTCCCATACAACACAGATGATGGCACAGTTGATTATTCTGCCTTAGAAGACGTCGCAAACAGATTAGGAGAGAGCTTGAAAGAAGGGGACATTGTTGACTTAGAGTCCTCGGTGCCACCTGGAACTACTGAAAAAGTATTGCTTAAAATTCTCGAAGAAAAAAGTAAATTGAAACTGAGTGAAAATTTTGGCTTAGTTTACAGCCCGGAAAGAATATACGTTGGAAGAGCTTTAAAAGATTTAAGAGAAAACTACCCAAAAGTTATTGGTTCAAGTTGCAGGAAAAGTTTGGAGATCGTAAGCGCATTTTACGAACAGATCTCTAAAAAGGGTGTTATACTATTAAGTACCTTCCTAGCAGCAGAATTAGAAAAATTGTTTGAAGGTGTTTACAGAGACGTGAATATAGCGCTAGCAAACGAACTCGCAAACATTTGTGAAAAAATGAATATAAGTTATGAAGAAGTAAGAAGAGCTGCTAATTCTCAGCCATACTGCCACCTTCATCAACCTGGGATTGGAGTAGGAGGATTCTGTTTACCAAACTATAGCAACTACATTATAGCAAAAGCAAGAGAATTAAAATTAGAAGTTCCAGTAATAGAAAATGGAAGAAAGGAAAATGAGAAACTTCCCCTTTCGATGGCTAAAAACTTACTAGCTTACTTAGAAAGCAATCTAAAACCAGAAAACATAAGTATCTTAGTACTTGGTCTAGCTTTCAGGGGAAACACGTCTGACACACGATATTCTCCAGCTGTAGACTTTGTGAACGCCATCATAGAAAAATTGAAAACCGTTTACGTTTATGACCCATATGTAAAAGAACCATCAGAAAGCTTAGATAAAAGAGCAAAGATGATCGAAAGTCTATCTGAACTAAAAGAGAAGGTTGAAGTTTTATGTATTACTGCAGATCACGAAGAGTTTAAAAAATTGAATGACAAAGAACTTTTAAGCCTTTTAAAAGATCCAAAAATAGTCGTGGATTTTAAGGGAGTCATAAATAAAGAGACAAAAACAAAACTAGAGGCTTTAGGCATAAAGGTCTTTGTAAGAGGAGAACCAGTAAGTTTTATAAGTTTGATTAATAGTAATGTTAAATAACAAAATGAAGCACGAGCTACTCGATATACTAGCATGTCCAATTGATAAACATTACCCCTTGAAACTCTTCGTTATCTCAGAGAATTGGGAAGAAGCTATAACTAAAGAGGGAGAGAAGATAAAATGGATAGAAATAAGTACAGGCGTTTTGTTCTGCGAAAAATGTAATAGATGGTTTCCAATCGTTGAAGGAATTCCAATAATGCTTCCTGATGAACTGAGGCAAAAGGAAGAGGACCTTCAATTTCTAAGTAAATATTCAGAGTATTTGCCTAAGGAAATAGTAGAAAAAGGAAAACCTTGGTCTTTAAGCGATAAGTAAAGCCGTATATTTTACTCTGAGAGTGTGAACTAAGAAAAATGAGACGATGCTAATAAGCTCTTGAGTTATGATCAACTATGAAAGTAAGAATCTTCAAACCTTAAGCTGAGGAAGAACACTAACAAGAAATGAAGTAGCAGGTTTAAAGTGTTTCGCAAACATCAATTTGAAGAATTAATTTGAATCCAGAACCATAAACTTTAATACTGATAACTCTTAAAATTAATACGTGAGTAAACCGAGAAATATAATTGAAGCACTAAGAGGAAAGGTACCTGAAGAACATTTAGCTAAGTTCAGAAGATCCTTCGATATAGTAGGCGACATAATGGTTTTTCAGCCAACGGAAGAGATGGAAGCATACAAAAAGGAGTTAGTTGAGGCAATAAGGCAAGTTCACCCTAAGATAAGAGTAGTTTTAGCTAAGAAGACACCTCTTGAAGGAGAAACAAGGGTTGCAGAATACGAAACGTGGTACAGTAGAGGCAACTGCGAAACGATTCACAAAGAATACGGATGTATCTACTACTTAGACATAACAAAAGTATTTTTTACACCAAGACTCTCAACAGAGAGAAACAGAGTTTGCAGTTTAGTTAAAGACGGCGAGACTGTATGCGACCTGTTTGCAGGAGTAGGGCCATTTTCTATACTAATTTCCAAGAAAAGGAGACCAAAGATAGTTTACGCATGTGACATAAATGAATATGCATACAGTTACTTAAGAAAAAACATAATAGCAAACAAAGTTGGAGATAAAGTAAAGGCATTCTTTGGAGATGCAAGAGAAATTGCCAAAGAAAAAATAAACAAAAGGTGTGATAGAGTCATAATGAACCTACCTAAGTCAGCACATCTTTTTTTAGATGCTGCAAGAGAAGCTATTAATCCAAACGGAGGAGTTATACATTTGTATATATTTAGGAGAGAAGAAGAAAATTTTGAAGAAAAAATAAACAATATAAAACAAAAACTGAGAGAGTCAGGATTTAGTAGTTTTGAAATAGTGTTTAGCAAGAAAGTTAGAGAAATAGGACCAAAGGAATACAACGAAGTACTAGATATAGTTGTTAAGTAATTATTTTTTTGGTAACCTTGCTTTAAGAACAAGCTTCAGGCACTTGTTTGCTCTGCACTTTTTGTCTCTCACGTGCTCTTCGTATTCTTCTCTAAAGTATTTTAGGGTGGTTAGTATTGGGTTTGGGGCAGTTTGTCCTAGTGCACACAACGAAGAATCCGCTACCTTTCTAGCCCATGACTCAAGTAGAAACAGGTCGTTTTCAGTTCCATCACCTTGAACGATTTTGTCCATTATCTCTAGCATTTTTTGGAGACCAATCCTACAGGGGACACATTGCCCGCAGGACTCAGCTGATGTAAATGTTAAGAAGTACCTAGCTACATCAACAATGCACGAAGTATTATCTAGCACAACAAGCCCACCAGAGCCCATTATGGAACCTATCGATGCTAAAGTTTCGTAATCTAAAGCGTAGTCAAGGTAGGCTTCAGGTATACAGCCTCCAGAAGGACCTCCTGTTTGGACAGCCTTAAAACGCCTTCCCTTTGGTACACCTCCACCTATATCAAAAATTAGAGTTCTCAACGAAGTACCTAGTGGAACTTCTGCAGCACCAGGACATTGTATGTTGCCTGCTAAACAAAAAACTTTGGTGCCTTTACTTTTTTCTGAACCAACACTAATGAAATTTTCTAATCCTTTTCTAAACAAGTAAGAAACATGCGCTAGAGTTTCAACGTTGTTAACAAGCGTAGGCTTCCCAAAGAGACCTTTAGTAGCAGGATATGGCGGCCTTGGTCTTGGCATTGCTCTGTTTCCTTCTATAGCAGCTATTAGTGCAGTTTCCTCTCCACAAACAAAAGCACCAGCACTAAGAATTACTTCTATATCGTAGCTGAATGAAGTTCCAAAAATATTCTTTCCTAGATAGCCCTTACTTCTAGCCTGCTCTATTGCCTTAGATAACATTTCGGCCATCAAAGGCTTTTCAGCTCTAACAAATATGTACCCCTTAGAAGCACCAACAGCATACCCTGCTATAGCATGACCTTCTACGATACTGTGCGGGTTGCCTTCTGCAGTTAGTCTGTTCATGAAAGCACCGGGATCACCTTCATCGGCGTTGCATATTACGTACTTTTCATTTCCACTTGCATTCTTAACAAAAGTCCATTTTAAGCCAGTTGAAAAACCAGCACCTCCTCGTCCTCTTAGCATACTTTTCTTCACAATGTCAATTACTTCATCTGGAGTCTTGCTTAAAGCTGATTTTAGACCATCGTAGCCCCCAAAGGCTTCATATTCGCTTACGTTAAGAGGATCAATTATACCAACGAGTTCAAGAATTCTTCTCGTTTGCTTTCCATAAAACGGAATCTCAGTCAAGTATGGAACTTGTTCTTCTCCTTTCAGTGTGCCCATTTTTCTCCTAAATGCGAACACATACTCTGAACTTCCGGAGAAGAAGGCGTCCAAAACATTTGGTACTTTGTCAGGAGTTAGGTAGGAATAAACAGCCCAGCTACCATCTCTCTTTATGATTTCCAAGTTAACTTCAGAATAGCACATTCCATTGCAACCAACTCTTACAACGTTGGCATCTATTCCTCTCTTGACTATTTCTTCTTTCGTTTTCTCCAGAACTTTGTCGGCGCCTTTTGCTAAGCTACATGTGCTGACCCCAACTGTAATTCTGTACTGGTGCCCATTAAACAAGACATCTTCAGCCTTCTGAAATTCTTGAATTAGTTTTTCCTCAGACATAACTATCACCTACTTCTTAAGAGTACTTCTTAAGGATTTCTTCTATTTTTTCTTTGGTCATGTTTCCATATATTTCATTGTCAACCTTTATCACAGGAGCCATGCTACAAGCGCCAAAACATCTCGCTTTTTGGACAGTGAACAACAAATCATCTGTCGTATCTTCTGAACCTCTAAGTTTTAACTTCTCTCTTAAGAAATCCCATAATACGTCGTTACCCTTTACATGACATGCGGTACCATGACAAACTTGAATCACGTGCTTACCAAAGGGCTTTAGTCTAAACTGGTGATAAAAAGTAGCTATGCCATAGATTTTAGAGAGAGGTATATTAATTTGTTGCGATAGAACAGCAAGATCTTCTTTTGGCAAGTAGCCAGCTTTCTTTTGAATTTCTTGCATAATTCGTATCAATGAAGACCTTTTGTTGCCGTATTTCTCTATGAGGCCTTCTATTTCTTCTTTCGTCAGCAATTTAACCTCCACATGAAGTAAAAGCAAAACTAAATAAAAATATCTCATGTTTTCTATTTTTAGAAAGTTCTCTAGGAACCTATTTTTTAGATATAATCACTATGAAGTAGTAGTTTAAGCAAGATAGGGGCATTTAAATCTTAAAAAATTTTACTACTAGTTTGCAGCTTGGGTTCCTCAACTTAGCGACTATTCTTCTATCTATGTCTGAAGCGGCTTTGCTACAAAGAACACCTACCGTTCTGTCGTCAACATACTTACTTTTTCTAAATACAATCGAAGTTTCACTTAGGAAAGAAAGCTTATCACTTCCATGACAAATGAAGCTATCGCTTTCTTCACCAACTTCAACAACAACTCTAAGAGTTGAAAGATTATGCTTTAAGAAGTCCTTAGTATCTGAACTTAACGAAAAGGCAGATTTGTTTGCTCTTATGCCAATTATACAATCGCCTTTTTTTGTCAAGTAATTTTCAGTTGTAACTTCTAAAGTAGAATGATGTGTAGCTCTTATGTTCTCATGTCCAAAAGCATGAATTTCTTCGAGGAGCAACAAGTTCTAACCTTACTGCATAAACCTTCCAAGACCAGTCTTCCTTTTTGAGAGTGAGTCTATAACAGGCTGAAGCGCATTTGAAACTCTTTCTTCACTAAAATTGTTTTCTTCAACTAAAAAAGAAATGATTTTTTCCTTGTCAGGTAGTGAGAAGCTTACGGTCTCAATATGCTTCACTGGAGGATTGAGGAAGAAATTGTAAACTTCTTCTAAATAATCGGGAAAAGGAATCTTTAGTTCATTAAAGATCTCTCTCAAAGAAGAATGAGTTTTCACCAACGAAAGAGCTTTTTTGGGTCCAATTCCTTTTACACCCTCATAAAAATCAGTTCCAACCAAAATTCCAACCATAACCAGTTGCTCTAGAGTAATTCCAAGTTCACTTAAAGATTTTACAACGTCAACCAATTCGGGCTTAACTTCTACGTAAGCTTTCTTTCCTGGTAATTTTCTTCTACCAGAAATAGCTAAATTTCTTGCTATTAATGAAGCTCCAAACAAGGCAGAGTCATAATCTTGGCTTGCAACTGCATAAGTAAGCCCAATCTTATTAAGATAAGCGGCTTGGGCCTCACCTTCAGAAGGAGCTTCTATGACTGGTAAACCCAAAAGAGTAATGAGCTTCTTCGCAGAAGAAAGAATGTATTCATCAACAGAAAGAGCTCCTTGAGCATACTTTCGGGCTTCTTCTACGTTACCAGATTGCAAAGCCTCTTCATATTTTTCATAGAATTCTTGCCTTCTTTCTCTCCTAGCTTCTATTTCTTTCTGTTTAAATTTTGGTGGAGGACCATCGAACACAAAAAGAGGTTTTATGTTGAAAGTGAGCAAATTACAGATTCTATAAAATAGGCCAGAGAGATGGCTTGTAATTTTTCCTTCCTTGTTCGTGAGAGGATGACCATCCGGACCTCTTATTATAGACAAGAACTGATAGAGCGTGTTATGGCCATCTACAGCTATTATTTTTCCTGAAAATCTTTCTAACTCAACTTCTTCTCTAAGTAGTAGAGGGCCTATTTCTGTTCCCATCTATCCTTTAACTAAGAGTAAAGGCAGAAGGAATTATAAATCTTTATGAATTAAAGTTTACTCCCTTAAGTACTTTACAATCATTCCTTTCTTTGTAGTACGGGTAACTACTACTTCTCCAAGAAGTTCAAGCTTCATTAGGTAGTAAAGGATTGTTTCTTCACTTACCTTTGAAGAAAGCTCTTTGCTTACTCTTTTTAACGTTCTAACGAGGTCGTCAACATAAATTGAATGATTGTTCTTAAGTATTTCAACTATTTCATAAAGAATTTCTTGTTCCTGGGGATTCAAAAGGGTTCTCTCACATCTACAAATCTTCTAACATTTTCTATATAAACTTCACCAACACCACTTATTGCCTTTATTTTATCTTCATAAGCTTGGCTAACGCCTTCTTCTTCAGGTGCAGTAATATTCAAGATTAAGGAGTTTATTCCATAAGCTACAGGTTCTTGAGTATAGTTAATTATTTGCTCGTTTGGAAAGGCCTGTTTTATCATCTCTAGAACCTTATCTAACTGAACTTCGTCGCTATCGGGAAAAATCTTTATTGTCATAATAACCTTTCTTGCCATTCTTTTTCACCTCCTATGGCCCCACAAACCCACATTTGGGGCAAGTATACTCTCTTACAAACATCCTATTCTTGTAGCTTCGCCATATTGTAACTTCACCGCAATTAAAGCACTTAAACTTGGTGAATTTCTCATGTGGGTCTATTTTTTTGTTAGAGGCTGTGTCTTTTGGCATTTTTGTACCACCTAAGGAATAAAGGCCTATTTAAAAATACTCTTATGCTCAAACTTTTTTGTGCAAACGCTTCTATGCGTTGTAGTAACAAGAAGGATTATTTGTTTAAATTTTGCTCCGGTGAACGATTTTTAACTTTATTTATTAAAGCTATTGGTTTTAAAAATCACTGAAAAGAAGGCAATGTATTACGAAACGAAGTATCAAATAAAAAATCATAGTCGAGAGCCTCAACGATTTTTTCAACTTCCCTTAAATTGGATACTTTACGCATTATTGGATAATAAAAAGAAGGCCCGAAAAAGTTCAGCATCCTTCTTAGAATTAGCATAAGCTCTAGGTCCTTCTTTAAGTGCCCTATGCGATCTCTTACAAGTTTCTTCTCAGCTTCGTTATTAGAAGTAACGTACCTTGACAGCATTCTGGAAAGAACTGAACCAAAAACTATGCCACCACCCGTTGTTGCTTTTGTAAATCCTGCGGCATCCCCAAGCAAAAAAACTTTTTCATGGAAACTTATTTTGCCGACTGGACCACCTATCCAGATTCCCCAATAGGTGTAGGGTTCTACTTGTTTTAAGTTATAAACTTTAGCTAGTTTTTCTATTGCTAACCTAGTAAGTGGTTTAGAAGAAGCAACGCCAGCTCTTGCAAACTCATCATTTAACGGAGCAATGTACGCAAAAAAGTCCTCTGAAAGGTCCTTTCTTAAAAACACCAGAGGAGTAGACGAATCTAAGGAGTGGCGGAAAACTGCTTGAGAAGCAAATAGTAGGTTCCTTCCTCTTTTGGGAAAGAGTTTATTACTTACTTGTCCAAAAAGTCCGTCTGCAACAAAAACTACGTCCGATTCAAAAATTTTTCCAGAACTTGTTAATGTTTTTACACCACTCTTATGTAAGGAAACCTTCTTTACTCTTTCTCCAGTAAGTAATTTTGCGCCCTCTTTTTCTGCTAAGTCTCCAACGTATTGATCCAGCAAAACACGAGAAACTGCAACTAAAAGAGGCTTCTTTGTTCTTATAGTAAAAGTACTGCGTCCGTCTGAAAAGGAGAGCCCAAAGTACTCATTTAATACTAGATTTTTCTTTTGTGGAATACCAAGTTTTTGCCAAAAGTTTGGGGCTACTAAGCCTCCGCAGTGAGTTGGAAGACCAATTGTCTTATGCTCCTCGATTAAGTAAACTTCAGCTCCAAGGGAAGACAACTCTTTTGAGGCAACAAGTCCACTGATTCCCGCACCAACAACTGTAGCTTTCATTATTTATATGAACGTAGCTACTTTAAGGAGGAAATATTTTTATTTGTTTCATTTGTTTTGTTCTTCAAAGTGAAACATAGTAGAAATGAAACAATGCATAGTGGTAAGAGCAGACATAAAGATGTCTGTAGGAAAAATATGTGTCCAAGTAGCTCATGCAGCTGTTGAGGCTTCAGAAAAAGCTAGAAGAGAAAAACCAGATTGGTATGCAAGGTGGATTTCAGAAGGACAGAAGAAAATTGCACTGGTTGTTGAAAGCTTAGAAAAGTTGCTGGAACTGGAAGAAAAAGCTAAAAAACTAGGAATTCCAGTAGCTTTAATAACAGATATGGGACTTACAGAAGTACCACCAGGTACAGTAACTACATTAGGAATAGGACCCGGGCCGGATGAGATTATAGATAAGATTACTGGAAACTTGCCTTTACTGAAATGATTGATATAATTAGACTGGAGCCATTGAAGTTTTATGAAAAACTAACAGAAGTAAATTTAGATAGTGTTATTGGACTTTTAGAATACTCGTATAAAAACAGAGAAACAATTTATGCACAATTGAGAAAGAATCCTGAAGATTTCTACGTAAAAGAAGTTATTAGTGATGAATTCATTCAAAAATGTAACTCAAGTGATGGAAGTTATTTCCTTTACACATTAGAAAAAAGAGAATTAACAACTTTCGAATCTATAAGGTACGTGTCTAAAATGTTAAAGATTCACGCAAGAAATATAAGCTATCTAGGCCTAAAGGATAAAGATGCTGTTACGGAGCAGTATATCGTTGTTAGATCTGAGAAAAAAGACCTTCCTACAAATCTTGAAACGGATAGAATTAGGCTTAGACTAGTAGGAAGGTGCACAAAAGGACTATCTAAGGATTACCTCGAAGGCAATTTTTTTAGAATAGTACTGAGGGACGTCAACGACGCTAATGCCTTAATCAAAATTGAGAAGTTTAAAGAATTAGTTGATAAACATGGATTTGCAAACTTTTATGGCTACCAAAGGTTTGGAACCACTAGACCAATAAACCATAAGGTGGGACTTCATTTGTTAAGAGAAGAGTATGAATATGCTGTAAAAACACTCATTGGAGTTCCAGGTATAGAAGAAGATAGTACAAAAGCAGAAATAAAGATGAAATACCTTGAGAGCGACAACCTCGATGTACTAAGCAACATTAACTTAGGTGAATATGAAAAAAGAGTTGTAAGATATCTTAGTAAGAACAGGCATGACTATAAAGGTGCAATCATGAAACTTCACCCTAGCTTAGTTAGGCTGTTTATCGAAGCTTTTTCGTGCTATATTTTTAACTTAATAGTTTCTGAAATAATAAGAGAAAGAGGAATAGAAAGAATAGCAGAGCTAGATGAAGATGGGTTTTTTGTTGTGCCACTTGACAAATACTTTGCACAAGTAGAAGCAGTTGCAAAAATTAATGAAAAAACGAGTAAAGTAAAAAACCTGAAAAACGAAATAAAAGAAAGAAAAGCTGCGCCTGCTGTTGCTATTCCAGGATACTTAACTGAACAGCTAATAACTAAAGAAACAAAGAGAATTTTGGATTTATTTAAAGTAGACACAAGTAGGTTTTTTATGAAGGAAAGGCCAGAAGCAAGTTATCCTGGGCAATATCGAACGATTATTAGCTACATAAAAGAATTTTATTTCAGCAAATTGTCAAACGACGCTATTTCACTAGAATTTTTCTTACCTAGAGGAAGTTTCGCTACGGTACTACTAAGAGAGTTAGTAGAACAAAAGACCACTCAGAAGTTGCAAGTATAAAAAATATAATACTTTTCTTAGTTAAGATCGTTAAAAAAGGCTTATTAATTCCAAAATAGCTATAGAAAAGGGAAGGTGAAAGTAATAGGTGTTACCTTCTGAAGCTTCAGCAAGGCTAAGGAGGGAGGCGTTGAACACATGCCAAGAGCTTACCAGAGTTACTGTAGAGTGCTCAAGAGCCCTTCATAACTTATTTTTAAGCATAAGAGAAAGCAAGTCTGACATCGAACCTTCATATGAAAAAGTAGTTTCTCTAAAGGAAGAAGCCACTTCGCTAAAAAGAACTTTATCAGAAGAATTAATTTCTGCAGGGGCTATTTTGTTCAGTAGGGAGGACTTTTTGCGTTTAGCTTTACCTCTTACAGAAATAACGGACTTAGCCGAAGGAGTGGCGTTTAGGCTAAAGGAGCTAAAGCAGAGAAAAGCACAAGCCGGAAAGGGTAATATAGAAAACGTGAGCTTGCTTTCAGAGAAGGTTTTAGACTGTGTGCATAAACTTAGAGACGTTATTTTTGCATTAAACTTCGACGTTAACAAAGTAGACCAACTCGCTAAAGAAGTGGAGCAGGCAGAAAGAAGCGTCGATGATACTTACAGAAAAACGGTTGTAGAAATTTTTTATTCGAATGCAGAAGTACCTGCACTACTCTTACTGAGAGATGTAGCAGAAATGCTTGAAGAAATGGCAGACAAGGCAGAAGATGCAGCAGATTCAGCAAGAATGCTTGCTCTCAGTGTACTTTAATATAATAAAATCTTTTAAATTTTTAGTACAAAAGAGACCTAAAGCTTTTATATTGCTCTTATATGCACCAAGTAGTAGCATATGTCTGAAGACAAAAAAACAGATAAAAAAATTCAGGCAGAACTTGTTAAGGATCGGCTGATTGTTTGGAATTTTGAAGATTCTAGACAGCTGTATAAGATGGGTTTCTTTGGAAAACCGATAGGGATACCTAAACCAAAGAGTTTTGATTTTAACGCTCCACTCACTTTGGATTTGATAGAAGGACTTTACTTGGCGAAGGAAGGGATAATAGAAGTCTTTAAAGGTAAAAAAAAGGTTAGTGTAAGTTCATTAGAAAGCTTAGCTAAAAAGTACCATGAAAGGTTTGATATGAAGTATAAAGTATACTCAGACTTAAGAAAAAAGAATTATGTTGTAACGCCAGGAATAAAATTTGGGTGCGACTTTGCAGTGTATGAGCATGGGCCTGGCTATGATCACGCGCCTTTTATTCTATCTGTGAAGAGCAACAAAGAAGAAATAACTGCTACTGAGATAGTTAGAGCTGGAAGACTTGCAACAACAGTAAAAAAGAAATTCGTATTTGCAGTCGTAGACTCCCAAAAAGGAACAATCGATTACTTAGTAAGTAAGTGGTGGAAGACTTAACAAAAGTTAATTTTAAGCTTTAAATACCATAGAAAAAGGATTGTTAAGGAGAGACTAAAATGAGTGTGAAGAAGGTTGCAGTTATAACAGCGGGTGGAGATGCGCCGGGTATGAATGCAGCCTTAAGAGCAATCGTAAGAATAGGAGAAAAAAGGAATTTGATGTTGTTTGGAATAAAAAGAGGTTACACTGGCTTGGTTTACAACGAAGTTGAACCTCTAGATAGAAGGTCAGTTTCTGGAATAATTAACCTTGGTGGTACAATACTTAAAACAAGCAGATGTGAAGAAATAAAGACAGAAATTGGCTTGGAGATGGCCAAGAAGACAATAGAGTACAACAATTTTGATGCAATGATAGTAATTGGTGGAGATGGAACATTTAGAGGAGCTTTGGATATAAAGAAAAAGATAGATATACCAGTAATAGGAATACCGGCTAGCATCGACAACGACATATACGGAACTGATGAAACGATTGGGTTTGATACTGCAGTTAATACAGCAGTAAAAGCTATAGACTACCTAAGAGATACAGCCTATTCTCATGAAAGATTGTTCATAGTAAAAGTTATGGGACGAAAAAGAGGTTTCATTGCGCTAGAAGTAGGGATTGATGTAGGCGCTGAATTTATACTAATTCCTGAAGTGAAAGAAGACTTGAATAAAATAGTTATGGAACTGAATGAATTTGAAAAACTTGGGAAAAAATCAAATTTGATGGTAGTGGCTGAAGGCTATGAAGGTGCAGATCAGATCCCAACAATTTTAAGCAACGAAACAAAGCTGGAAGTTAGGCTATCTGTGTTGGGGTATCTTCAAAGGGGGGGACCTCCGACAGCAAGAAGCAGGCTACTTGCGGAACTCTTTGGAACAAAAGCTATTGAGTGTCTAATAAATGGAGAAGAAGACGTAATGGTTGGAATAAGAAACAACAGGCTAGAAACAACTTCGCTAAAAGAAGCTGTTGAGAAAGAGAAGGAGATAAACCTGGAACTCTACAAACTTGCAAAAGAACTAACTTAAGTTTACTACCGTTCTTCTTTTCCTTCAACAAAAGCCTCTAAACGTCTCTTTGCAACTTCATACGGCATTTGAACAGGAGGGTGCTTAAAGGCATAGGCTGAAACGCTTATCAATGGTCCAGAGATACCTCTATCCAATGCAATTTTTACAGCCCTTATTACATCTATCATTACGCCTGCACTGTTTGGCGAGTCAACTACAGATAGTTTTAGATTTATAGAAAGCGGAGTTCCGCCAAAGTATCTTCCTTTTATGTAAATGTAACAAATTTTTTCATTGTTTAAGAAAGGAACATAATCACTTGGACCTATTCTTAGACCAAGGTCGTTGTATGGAACCATAGCTTTTACAGCGCTAGTTTTGCTCTCTCTTTTTGACACTAATCTTCTTTGTTCAAGCATATTTAAGAAGTCGGTGTCGCCTCCAATATTAATTTGATAACTTTCATCTATTTTAACTCCTCTATCTACAAGCAACTTAGCAAGAGTTTTGTGCAAAACGGTTGCACCAAGTTGACTCATTACGTCATCTCCAGCTATAGGAAGTCCAGCTTCTTCGAACTTTTTTTGCCAAGATGCATCAGAAGCTATAAATGTGGGCATTGCATTAACAAACGCAACTCCTGAATTTAGGCTAGATTGCGCATAGAATCGGCTTCCCTGTTCGCTTCCTACAGGCAGATAGTTAATTAGAAGATCAGGCTTGCTCTCTCTTAGGACATCCTCTACGTTGCATTCCTTTTCCTCAGAAAGCTCTACCTCAGAGCTTAAGTACTTTCCAATGCCATCTAGAACTGGTCCTCGTTCTACTTTTACTCCAATCTTTGGAGGCTCAAAAAACTTTATTGTGTTGTTAGGCTCAGCAAAGATAGCTTCGCTTAGGTCTTTACCTACTTTCTTCTTGTTTACGTCAAATGCAGCCACAAACTCAATGTCCGAAGGATAATAACCACCGAGTTTTGGGTATGCTAAGCCAACATAGTCGTTTTTACTAGAGTAATAGTAAACTCCTTGAACAAGAGCAGAGGCACAGTTGCCTACGCCAGCGATTGCTACTTTTATCTTTGCCATGAAGTCAAAAAGAAATTAAGACGTATAAAAATCTTAAAAGCAATTTTAAGAAGTCGCATACAGTACGCAGAGAAGTATGTTAAGAAAGGAAATAAAGCCACCTAAAGCTAAGAAAAAAACTTCAAGCAAAATTGGACTATTACTAAACAGCAAGAAGTAGCTAGAAAGGAGAAAATTAAGGAAAAGAGAAAAAGAAGCGACAATGTTGGCTATAACTAATGCTTTAATCTTTCTTAGAATACCAATGGAGATCACTGGAAACAGAAGCTCTAAAAACAAATACAAGGGGGATGCCATGTTCATGAAGAGCATCAGTACTAGTAAAAATAAAACAATAATAAAGTTAGAAGCCACTAGAGACCATTCTAGGATTTTTGCTTTAGGGAGGGCCTTCAATTTGCGGGCTTCTTAAACTTAGTTAAGGTATAAAAATTTATTTATATGACGCTAAGTACAAAGTAGCACAATGACGCAGAAAACATCTTTCTACTTTCACCCACACAACATTTTTGGAGGACTTAGTAATAGAAGTTATGAAGAAGCTAAGTTTTTAGTTGTTGGCGTACCATTGGATGTAAGCGGAACTTATAGAACAGGTTATAGATTTGCCCCTATGTATATAAGGCAAGCAGCAGCTCAAATTGAATTTAAGAGTTTAAGATATGAGAATGAGCTTTCAGATAGAGATATATTTGATTTAGGAGACATAGCTTTAGGTTCAAATTTGGAATCAAACTTGAAAGATATTGAAAACAGCATGTTAGAATTAAGAAACGAGAAAAAAATTGTTGTAATAATCGGAGGAGAACACACAATAACTTATTCAACGTTTACGGGTCTAAAAGCAGAAAGGATAATTATTTTTGATGCTCATTTTGATCTAAGAAACGAATACGCTGGAATGAGATTTTCTCACGCAACATGGCTAAGAAGACTGTTAGAAAACATAGATACTGAAGACGTCTTAATCGTTGGCGCAAGAGCAACTTCTTTTGATGAGACTTCCTCAAATCCTCCGAAAGTCCTTCATGTAAATCCTCTGCAGTTAAGAAGCGAGGAGATTAATTTTATAAAAGATTGGTTTAAGAAAGACAAAAAGTACTACATCTCAGTTGACATGGACTGTTTCGACCCCGCTTATGCTCCAGGAGTCGGTAACCCAGAACCTGAGGGAATTTCTCCAACCACTTTCTTTGATTTCTTATTAAAGTATGTTTCTCAACTAGATATAGTTGGTTTTGACGTGAACGAAGTCGTACCGCAATACGACTTAAGTGGAATAACATCAGTTTTGGCAGCAAAGGTAATCCTAGAGATCATAAACATGATACTTAGCAAGTAACTCCTGAACCGAAACAACCTGGTTGTTCTTGCTCGAAACAAGAGCGGCTTCTGCAATAGCAAGGGCTAGTATTGCGTCTTTTTGATTAGGAGATGGATCTGTTTTCTCTTCTATACATTTTATAAAACTTTTTAACTCAAACAGTAAGGGCTCCTTCCAGTCGGTGCGCTTAACAAAGGCGCCTTCTCCGTTTCTTAAGATTACTTCTTGAGTAATTAGGTCAGCATCTATTAAGCCCAAAGTTCCAGTTATCGTAAGCTTTCTACTTTTACTGGGAGTTAACCAGTTTGAGTCTATGACTGCTCTAGTTTCTTCAGAAAAGTTTAGTATTATAGTTGCATGATCTTCATTTATACTGTGTGCTATTGACCCAGATCTTGCATAAACTGTTTTTGGCATAGAACCAAACAAGTAAAGAGACAAGTCGATGTCGTGTATAGAAGTATCCTTTATTACACCCAAGTCTATTGGTCTATCAGGCCAAGATCTCACTCTTAAGGCATGAAGTATTATGGGCTTTCCTATTTTACCTTCAGAAAGATAACTTTTACTAAGCTCTACGGCTTGATTAAACCTTTCTATGAAGCCAACAAAAAACTTTACATCTTTGCCTTTCGAAAACTCTAGGAGCTCAACGGCCTCTTTTAGAGTTGCTACAAAAGGTTTTTCAACCAGAAGGTACTTAATGCCTTTCTCTATTAACTTAACTGCAATTTCCTTATGAGTAGACGTAGGCGTAGAAATTACCGCGCCATCAATATCATTAAAATTAAATGAATCTAAGTTTGTACTCCAAGCAACTCTATAGAAAGACCCATATTTTTTAGCAACTTCGTCGTTTATGTCTATTACTCCAGCTAAAGAGCCTAAATCGTTTAAGACTCTAACATGATTTTTTCCAAAACCGCCCGCACCAACCACAACAATTTTAGCAACCAAAGTTCGCACCCGCCCTTACATGAAATCTAGCAAATTTGAACTTTTCTTTTCCTCAAGTAACTCGAGACCTAATGGCTCTAAAATTTGCTCAAATGTTGTTTTCAGTATTTCTAGATATTTTTCAACGTCTACCTCTTCAGGTTTAGCAAGGTAAGTTGGTTTTACTCCAGTTTTCCCTTTTATTTTTACGTATGAAATGACTTCACCAGCTTTAGGCATATGGCCATTCTTAGAAGCCATAATTGCAGCCTTTATGTGCTGAGGCAACGTCTTCTTGTAGTCTTCAATGTCTTTGCTCATCATAATATTAAAAGCTAGTTTTTCTAGAGGAACTTGCCTTTTCTTTAGCAACTCAACTTGTTTCTTCAGAAGGGCTTCGATGTTCTTTGTAGCTTCATCGAACTCTCTTTCATTATTAACTTGACTAAGAATTTTTAAAACCTCAAAGAATAAATCTTTCACATAATCTGGTGTTGAGCTTTTCTTACCTATTAGCCCCTTTATGTCGACTATTCCATCTTCTGTTACACCAAAGTAGTTTTTCTTCCTCTTACTAAAAACAGTATACTTATACTTCTTGTCAAAGTTAAGTTGAATTCCAAAGCGACTAAAGGCAAAATTTGTTAAAGCGTCTATGTCTTCTTTTTTCGGGTTCTTTAAGAAAACAGAATCGGTGTCGCCATATATAACTTCTAGGTTTCTTCTTTGCGCTTCTTCAATAACGCTTGTTAGTATTTTTCTTCCAAGAGCAGTAACGCTCTCAGCAACAGCAGGAGTATAAAATTGAAAACTTTCAGCACCCATTACACCATAGCTTGCATTAAGAAAGACCTTGAGAGCTCTCTGTGTAACTTCGTACCTTTTTCTTTCTTTTGGAGGAAGGGACTTATCCTTAGAGAGGGGTACATACAATGCAACTCTTAGGTCCCTAAGCGCGCCTATAGCGGAACTTGTTATTCCTTTTACTTTTGTGCAAATCCAGTGAGGAAGATCGGCAACTTTGTTGTTTTTGCACTCTTCGTGTGGACATCTAATGGTTTCGTAAGAAAGATTAAACCTTGCAATTACGCTAGGATATAGAGAAGCAAAATCCATAACAACTACGTTAAAGTGAGCTCCAGGCTTTGGACTAAGAACAATCGCACCCTGATACTTCTTACCTTTTATTGTAGCTCTAGTTACTGTTTCGCCTTTTACTTTAAGGATGTCTTCATTGTTTGGAATAAGCATATTCCTCTCTCTATGTAGTGCTAAAAACAAGCTGCGGATCCAAGAAGATACTGCATGGCGGGCAATCTCCTCAATAGGTGCTCTGCTTATCCTCATCAAGAGAAGCATTAACTTAATTACTAAGGAATCGTTGAAGGTTGTTAGCTCCATTGTTATTTCTGCATCGTTCATACAGTACGTTGCTAAAGCATCGTAGGAAAGCTCTCCAATTGGCTTCTCTACTACAACTTTACCTTTACCGAGAAGAGAATTGCTAACAGCATCTAAAGTTGCTTCTTTATATGCTCCGCTAAAAGCATATATCTGAATTGACCTATTTAGGAAAAACCTATAAAGATCTATGTGAACACCATACCTTAAGTCTGCTGTATCCTGAGTTTTCCCTATTTTTATAGGAATTTCTTCGTCTGGAATTCCAAGAAGTTTAGCTCTGTTCTTTATGTATGGTAAATCGAAAGAATCACCATTGTAAGTAACTATCATTGGGTAGCTGTTGATTATTTGAAAAATTCTAATTAGAAGTTGTTTCTCGTCGTCAAAAAACTCTACTGTTGCATCAAACTTATCAAACAAAACCTCTGAAAAATTGTCCCTCTTAAGTAGTAAAATAATTTTTTTCCCGCTCGAATCAACAAAAGCAGCAGAGATTATTTTGTCTTCTGGCGTTTCAGCGTTTGGTAGTACGTTTGGGTCTTTACTATAAACTTCTATATCTAATGAGGCTCTTTTAATTTCAGGTATAGGCTGCTCTAGATAGTAAGCCCAATCTCTTACTAATGCACTATCTATGAGATGAGAACTTAAAGACATTTGCTTTAGGCGTGCTTCAAGCTCTTGAGAAATACTTAGAGGAATCGGCTTAAAGGTGTTGTTGGTTAGGTTTAATTCATAATAGTGGCCCGGCCTTAAGTTTAAATCGTATATATAGTTCAAAACATATGGAATGTCGGCCTCCCACACCTCCTTTAGTACAGATTTTACTGTTCCAGAGGGTTTCCCACTTATGCCAAGAGGATCTTGGACAACAATTTTTGACATCTTTACTGGTCGTTGAGACAGAGGATCAAATTTTTCAACTTCTTCTATGTGATCAAAGCTTGGTAAACTTGTCAGCTCGTTTATCTTGAGTAACTCGTCTTTTGGTAAGTTTGAAAGGCAGTATGGTTTATGTTCGTAGGGGTCAGGAATAACGATTATGGAGTTACCATCGCTAGACAGGAACTTTAAAATGGCCTTTTTTTGCTTCCCATCATAATCAACAGAAAGCAACAACCCAATTTGTGTCTCTTGAGGATTAATTTTTTCAGAAGTTACTTGAGATTGCATCCTTAATCTTAACAAAGGACAGGAAGTTCTAAGTATTTAATTTTTTACCCTCAAGCTGAGTTTAAAGTTCGTGGCAAAAGCTAAGTTTTTAAGCTACTACCTTACGCGCTTACATTGAATATTCCTTGGTAAAAAAGTACAAAAGAAGGTATGTAGTACTTAAAGTTAGCTCCTGTAGCTCTAGTAACAATTTGAAGACAGAAATTATGAGCGTTTTAAACGAAGTTGTAAGTAAGGAAGAGCAAGAAGAAGTACATCCTTTAATTCTAAAAAACGGTAAGGATGTAATTATAGTAAGAGTACCTCATACTTCCCTTGAGAAATTTAAGAAAAGCTTAACTTTCAAGCTTCCTTTTCTTAAAATTGTTCTTATTTCTGGAACATTGAAGAGCATAAGGGAAAGAATGGGATTAACGAAAGATGATTTGGAAACAGCATAAGCAATAGAGAAACAAAGAACGTTTGGGGTAACGACTCTCTGAACAACATTAAAAGAAGCTTTCAATCAAAATGTTTAAAATTCCCAACAAATGAGCTAAAGGGAGATGAATTTCGTAGAGCTTTTTGGCGATTCCGTAAGAGTGAAGGTTCTAGACTTACTTTTATCAGATCCAGAGAAGGTGTACAGCCAATCTGAAATTTCAAGGAGAGTGAACTGCTCAGTTTCAAGCGTAGGAAGAGTCCTAGAGCCTCTAATTGAGCTTGGGCTCATCAAAACTTTAAATTTTAAAGGGCAAGTGAAGATTGTAGCAGTTAACAAGGACCACCACATTATAAATAAGTTAATTAGGTTCAGAAAAGAGATAAGTGAACTATAAGCATGTTCAGAGAGTTTCTTCTAGAAGAACCCATAGAGAAAGTAAGAGCTCTGCTGGTTATGCTTCCAAACGTTTCTCAAATCACTTCAAGAATCTCAGAAAGAATGATTGAGGTAGGCAAGTTTACTCAGTACTCAAAGGTAGTTATGCATTTTTTGCCAGACATACTCTTGTCTGACGAGCTTGGAGAAGGCTATTTGCCAGGCTTGGAGTTTTATAGACCATCAAAAAATAGTGAGCTTCAGCTGGGAATCGTAACTAGTAAACTTCAGATCAATCAACTCCCAGTACCTTATTCTTACTGGACGGCAGAATACATAGTCAGGAAAGCAAGGGCGTTGTCCTCCAACTTTATAATAACAGTTTCAGATTTTGACTACGTTAGGCCGGATGTGAGGTTCTTTGCTAGCTCAAAGGAGCTGGCAGAAAAAATTGCAGAAAATTGCAACATAAGACCAGTTAAAAAGTCCTACTTTTACGGCATTTCTTCATTAATAGTTCCAATTTCAAAGCTTTATAAAATAAATGCTGTTTCACTAGTTAGTTTAGTTACAAAGGAAACACAACCTCAGGTTTTAACTTACGCTTTCAATTCGCTACTAAGGTTGCTAGAGTTTACTGAGAGAGCTTAGCTAAAATAGCAAGGCTTCAGGAAGCAGGACTTTTAATAAAAGTTTAATAAAACTAGCAACTTCTACATGATCTTATAGAAAGATGGAAACTTCTATAGAGAAATTTAAAGGAGTATTAAAGGGAGATGTTTTAGTTGTTGATGAACCTCGGGCAGTTGAGTGGCTCAAGAGTAAAGGTTATGGGAGTGGAGAAACGCAAAGAACTTTGAAGTTCCATGAAGCGCTTTACTTGCTCGAACAAAATAAGCTTGAAGCAACTGATAGAAAAAAAAGAGTACTGAGCTTTGATGAGCTACTCAGAAGGGCCGAAAAATACGACAGTAAAGTTCTTTATAAGTATCTAATATATAGAGACTTAAGGAACAGAGGATATGTAGTTGTTGATGGCTATGGATTGGGAATCGACTTCAACGTTTACGAAAGAGGAGACTTTCCAAACAACACCCCGAAAATCTTAGTTTTTGGGTTATGTGAAGGAGTTCCCATTAGCTTTGAAGAACTCATAAAGATTCTTAAGGTTGCGCAAGCGAACAGGAAAACGCTTGTTCTAAGCGTAATAGACAGAAGAAATGAAGTAGTATACTACACTATTTCAAGACTGGTGTAGGAGATGAAACAACTTAGGGGTTACATCAAGATAATTAGACCAACTAACTGCATTATGATGGGAATTGGTATAATATCTGGATATATAATTGCTTCTGGAAGTATTAGTTTTTCAGTTGAACTCCTCGCAGGAATTATAGTTGCTGCTGTCTTTACTGCGTTTGCAAACGTTACAAACGACATCATAGACTATGAAATCGATAAGATCAATCAGCCTCATAGACCATTGCCTTCTGGAGAAATAAGTCGAAAACAAGCAACTTACTACTCCATATTTTTACTACTTCTTGGAATATTTGCCTCAACGTTTACAAAAAATATATGGTTTATGCTCATTCCACCTATTGTAGCAATGGTTACTATCTTATATAACGTTTACCTGAAAAAATATGGCTTTGTGGGTAACGTTGTAGTAAGCTTTTTAGTTGCACTTTCTTTTGTGGGAGGAAGCCTGATTGCTGTAAAGCACATAACAAGCTATACTGTTATTTTTTCTTCAATGGCCTTCTTCGCAATCTTAGGGAGAGAAGTTCACAAAGGTATAGTTGACGTAGAAGGAGATAAAACAAAAGGAATTAGAACGATAGCAATAACAAAGGGAGAAAAATATGCAAAAATTGTTGCTATTTTTTTCTACATGCTAGCAGTCATTTTAAGCACAATTCCAGCCTTTCTAGGTTTAACCAATAGCTATTATTTAGTAATAGCACCTATAGTGGCGTTGTTGTTCATAAGTTCTTCGCTAAACCTCTGGAAAACAAGCGATAAGAATGCGTTGAGAAAAGAAAAAGATAAAGTTAGAGTTTGGATGCTCTTGGCTATGTTAGCGTTTATTGTTGGGGGGTTGAAGCTATGAACAACGTGAAGAAGAGCATAGAGCCTTTAAGAGGATTTAGAGAACTAACTCCAGAAGAGTACAAGAAGAAGAAGTTCATAATAGAGAGCATAAGTGAGCTTTTCGAAAAGTATGGCTACGGAGAAGTGGAAACGCCTACTGTTGAACCTCTTAGCTTAATTGAGCTTAAGGTAGGAGAAGAAATAAGACATAGGATGTTTAGGTTTAAGGATTTAGGAGATAGAGATGTTGTTTTAAGACCAGAGGGCACGATATCTGTTGCAAGGCTTGTTGTCAACAAGATGAAAAACGAACCTCTTCCCATAAGAGTTTCTTATGTTGCAAACATGTTTAGATATGATGAACCACAAAAAGGAAGATACAGGGAGTTCACACATATTGGCTTTGAGCATTTTGGCTCGAGAAGCGTGGTTTCAGACATTGAGGTAATCAACATTGCAATAGAAGCCCTAAAAAAGATTGGAATAGAATCATTTAAAATTAAGCTTGGGAACGAGGCAATATTGAGAAAAATACTAGGTGAGGCCAACATTGAACAAAAAGAACAAGATCTTTTGCTTGGTATGCTAGATAGGGGAGAGAATGAAGAGTTCTTTGAAAAGCTTAGCAGGAAAGGGGAAGAAAAGATTTTGAATGTTTTTAGGGAGCTTATGAAGACAAAAGAAAGCAGTGTAGGAGAAAGCGAACAAACGCTAAGAAAAATATTAGCAGGATTTCCAGCCGCTCTAGAAGAGTATGAGAGAGTAAGAATAATTGAAAACTTCTTAGAGTGGAAAGCGAATGGAAAATACTATTTTGATTTTGGCTTCGCAAGAGGCTTGGAATACTATACAGGAATTATCTTTGAGCTGTATGTTCCTGAACTTAGTGTAGCAGTGGGAGGAGGAGGAAGGTACGATTCACTTTGTAAGTTATTAGGGCGTGACCTACCTGCAGTTGGCTTTGCTCTAGGAGTTGACAGACTCATGCTTTCTTCTCAAGTAAAGACAGCTAAACAAAAAAGTAAGAAAGTTGGAGTAATCATACTAGAGGAAGATGCAGAGACAATAAAGTATACTTTTCAAGTTGTCGAGCAACTAAAGGAAGTTGAAAACCTAAACTTGGAAATCGATACCATGGGAGGCTCACTTGGCTCAAAAATCGAGAGAGCCTTAAAGAAAAATGAGGAAGTAATAGTAATAATTGGGAAAAAAGAGCAAACAGAAAAACATGTTTCCGTAAAGAGACTAAAAGATGGAGTGCAAAAAAGCTTTAGCTACGAAGAACTAAAAGAAAAAATTCTAGAGTTTATCGAACAGTAAAGTTCGTTGATTATCTCAGCTAGAAAACATAAAAGAGGCTGAGCTACTTAAGGATGAAGAACTTGTAAATGATTGTGAAGACATGTTTGTAGATTTTTTGATGTCTATTTATGGAATTAGAAAGGAGCTTAGAGAATGTTTCAGGTTTACGTTAGAACATTCTTAAGTTAGTTTGTAGATTATTTATCTTTTAAAATAAAAAACTAAACTTTCGCTAAGAAGGCAAATTCAATTACTTGTCTTCCTAAGATGATTAAATAATTGACGAGCTAACATCCTAAAATTTAGTTGGATTAAGCTTTTCAAATTTAAGGATTTTTATGAGCTAAGGTTTGAAAAGGTAAGTAGCGCCATAGTGACGATAGTTCTGGACTCACGCAAAAAAGCTAAATAGCCCCAGTCTTAGCCCCTAAGAGGAAACAAAGATGGGTAAAAAAAGGAACATGCCTTATGTACGAACAGAGTACATTCCAGGTGCCCCTGGAATAAAGGTTAGATTTAAAGTTGGAGGAGGAACGAATTACGATATAATAGTAAAAGTTGTTAGTAAAGAAGATGCAACGATAAAACAAGAGTCGATTGAAGCTGCAAGAGCTTCGATAAACAACAGGTTACAAAAAACAGTAGGAGAAGGAAACTACACTTTAATTGTAAAGCCGTATCCTCACGTAATAATAAGAGAACACAAAATGTTAACAGGGGCAGGAGCGGACAGACTTAGCGAGGGTATGAGAAGAGCATTTGGAAAGCCAACCACTAGAGGTGCAAAGGTCTCAAGGGATCAAGAAATATTCGAGATAAGGGCTTTCAAAAAGGATTTGCCTTCGATAAAAGAGGCTATTGAAATAGGTTTGCACAAGCTTCCAATAGAAGCAAAAATCGTAAGCGAAGAAGTAAATGAGCAGCAATAAAGAAGACGCTTCAGAAAACTTAGAGTTGCTAGTTATTCCAGGAGAAAAGCTAGGAAGTATAGAAGAAGGAGTTTCGGAATTTGGCACCTACGAGGAAGAAGGAAACGTGCGAGCGGCTTATGTAGGAAGAGCCATCGTCGACAAAGAACAAAAGAAGTTTAGCATTTTACCGTTAACAAAAATGCCAGTTTATCCATATAAGGGGCAAAGTGTTATTGCAAAGATTGAAAACGTGCAAAATACGTTAGCAACAGCACAAATTATAGCTATAGAAGGACTATTCATAAATAAAAGTTTTACAGGTTTTTTGCACAGTAGCAGAGTTGGAGGAAGGTACGAAAAAAACTTAAGAAGGATTATGAAACCTGGAGACTTAGTGAGGTGCAAAGTGATAAGTAACGAAGGAGCCATACACCTTGGTATAAGTGGGAGCTTCTTTGGAGTTATCGAAGCAAGTTGCTCCATTTGTGGTGGAGCACTAAAGAAAACAGGCAGAAGGAACCAGCTAAAATGCGAAAATTGTGGAAACATTGAAACTCGACTTATTGCCTCAGATTATGGAGCAGTGAGAGTGAACAAGAAATGACAGAAGACGTAGAAGTAATTGAAAGAAGCGAAAATGAACTAGAACTAGTATTCAAGGAACCGAGCACAACTTTTCTTGACCCTATAGTTTCATATATATTAAAGTATAATGAAGACGTTCTGGCAACATATTCTGTGGACCATGTTCTAGTAGGTCCAGCGAGAATAATAATAAGGAGCAAAACAAAACCAGCAAAAGAGGTTTTAATTTCAGCAATGGAAAAAATAATGAGCGACTTGGAGAAAGTAAGAAATGAAATAAAAAGCCAAGTAAAATAATGAATATACTAAGAGAACTAGTTAAAAAGCTGGACGTAAGTAAAGATAAAACACCAAAAGAAAGGATTTTCTACAACAGAGACCTGGCAAAGATAGGAGATGCAATTTTAAATTATATAAATGTGTTGGTAGTTTCTGCAGGGTATGTTTCAGAAAGTAACAAAATTACAAATAAAATGCTCAGAGAAGTTGTAAACAAATCAGGGTTAAGAAGAAATATTAAAAAAAGACAAACAGCAAGAGCCTTAGGAAACGTTGTTGAAGCAATAGTAGCATACCTTGTAATTAATGAAATTTTAACAGAAGAGCAAATAATCGAGCTTGTTATCGAAAAGGGAAGTTTCGAAAAAGCCCTTATTTATATCTTAAGGGGCTTTTATGGTTAGCTGTACTCTCTCCAAGTATAGCCGCACTTTGTGCACCTGAAAAATTGTGTTGGGGATTCGTCTGCTCCTCTTGTTTGAACGATCCACCAATAAGCTTTATCATTTCCACACTTTGGGCATGTTGCGTTTGTTATAGGTAGCGGCTTTAGAGATTCATCTGACTCGCCTAAAACTTTTACCTTAGTTTTTACTTTATTTTTCACAACTACAGATTTTAGGTCTTTAGCTTGTTCTGAGTAACCACACTTTGGACAAACATAGAGGTTTTTTCTTCCCTCTTTCTTTAGCACCATCCTGCTTCCGCATTTTGGGCAAAACTTTATCAGTGGCATGCGTTTCCTTTTTTAAGGAAATTAGCTATTAATAAGAATTTCTCTTTATAGCAAATTTACCCAAGATACTCTGGCCGCTTATACTCCTTCTTGAAAAGTAAAGAAAGGGTTTTGTCTAGTTTTACTTTGTTTAACTCTTCTCTGTACTTCTCCTCCATTTTATTCCACTTAGCCTCTTCTGCTTCCAGTAAGCTATACTCTATGCTTAAGTTAAGTAGAGAAGAAAGTTTCTCAAGAATTGCTTTTGAGGTTACAAAGTCAGGCTTCTCACTTCTTGTAAGGCCTAGCAACCCAATTCCCTTCAACCCAAAGAAGTTACACAACCCAAGAGCAATACCTGCACCACCTACTATAGGTGTACCTACAGGCGCTAACATTATACCTTTTTCTTTAAGCATGTTAGCAACCTCTGGCTCAGAAGCTATACCCCAAACAGATGCGCCACTGTTTTCTAGACTAAGATGGCCACCCACAGAATAAACAAATTTACCACCCAGCTTCTTGAAAAGTTTCAATAAAATTTCAGTTGTTTCTAGTTCGCCACCCATTACTTCTTGATGTTTTTGACCAAGTGCAAACAAAAGGTCACCTTCGTCTCTGTTCTTTATGAAAAGAGCAACGCCTACAAGCTTTGCATTTCCATACCTATCTACAACTACTTGATTACTAAAGAAGGGAGAAGTTATAAATCCAACTTTTTTGGCATTTGTAAACCTTACCAAAAATCTGACAACGAGTTCCCCTATTAGACCGATGCCAGGATAGCCAATTACTAGCTTTGGTTCTTTAACAGTCCATCCTTTCTTTAACCAAATCTTAGGTTTTGTAAAATAGTAAACTGCTGAATCAGATCTGGAAGGTAACATTCTACGTTCAAAACAGTAACATAAATTAAGGGGGATATAACTCTATTGCTCCGAGAATAATGCTAAAAAAATGCACTAAATGTGGCAACTATACAATTTCTGATGAAAAATGCCCAAAGTGCGGAGGAGCTCTTAAAGATCCACACCCGCCTAAATTTTCCTTGAACGACCCTTTTTTAGAAATAAAACTAAGAGCAATAATACTAAGCAAGAAGAAAGAAAAAGAAGCTAAGCTCTAAAGATTCCACCTTTCTCCTTGACTAAAGCTTCTAATCGCTTTAGGGTTTTTTCAAAGGCTGTCTTAACTTCTCTTGGCTTATTACTCTCAACTACTAATTCATATTTTGGCGGCGACACTACCCTTAAAGTAATTTTAGTCCCTTCCGAAGTCTGGTAGAGAGAAAGTTTTTCGCCTATCTCTCTTAACTTATTAACACCCTCTTTGTCCAAAAAAAACATCTCCACCGTTTTTGTCTGAGTGTAGCTTTTTGTAAAAAATTCTTCGTAAATTAGTTTATTTAGGACATCTAACGTTTGAGCAGGAACGCCTACCCTTAGGAAGATGTTCTTGTCTTCCAAGGCCATTTTAAATGCCTGACTTAGAGAGCCATACTTCGCTACAGCTTTCTCTTCTATTTTTTCGATTAGGTCTAGAGGTTGGTTGCTTTCTTTTAATGCCCTTTCTAGTAATGTAAGAGCTTTCCTTCTTTCTTTCCATTTTCTTATTTTTGCTTTAGCTTTTGACTTATCTATTCCCTTTGTTGAAACATAGAGTCTTCTACTTTGTTCGTCTTCCTTCAGCACTTTCACAACAAGGATTTGACCTACTTTTATCAGGTCAGAAACTTTTGCTTCTTTCCTCACAGGCATCCCCGAAATGTGTAAAAATAGCTCACCATCGTACTCATCCGACTTCAGAGTTGCACCAAATTCTCCAACTTCTACAACTTCTCCTACAAGAAGTTCATCTTCTACCCTTGAGCTCATTCTAATGGCTCTACTACTTCCCCACCTATTATTTTTCCTTTTCCTCCTGTAGGCTTAACTAGAATGGAGCCGCAGGCTAAGCACTTTATTTCGTTCGAAGGATGACTGAATACTATTTGTTTGTTACCACATTTGTTGCACTTTACCCTAAAGAACTTTGAAGTTGGATAAATTTTTCTGTACCTCATTGCTAAATCACGTTTTTATTTCTAGTTTTCTTAGTCTAAGACCTTCTTTCACTATAGTAAAGCCACAAACCTTGCACTTGAGTTTTATCGTTTGTTTCTTCGTAGTTTTTACAGGGTTTGCAATAGGAGCTTTTGAACCTCCATAACCATGCCTGTCTACTCTTTCGTGGTGTCGTTCACCCCTAGCAAGAGCACGCCTCTTTCCTGCCTTGTAAAGCGAAACGGTATGAGGAGTATGCTTATTACACTTTGGACAATATGTTGTTATCTCACGTGGAATTTTCATGCTAACCCAGAACCCTTTCGGCAACTTCTTTCTTTATAAGTATTTCCGCGTATTTTTTTGGTAGGAATGCAAAATCACCCTCTTCGTATGGTCCATGTTCACGTCCCCATTCATCCACAAATTTTTCTATTTTTTTCTTTAAAATTATTAATTCATAACTATCAGAAAAAGCCTGAAATGGAACTTTCTTTGAATTTCCAGACTTAAAATTAATCAATACTTCCTCGTAACGTTTTCTTAACGCGCTTGAATAGGAAAGTATTGGACTATCTGCTGATCCATAGAGAGCTTCAGGAGGTGAAAGCGACTCAAAGAATGCTTTAACTGTTCTTATGAAAAGAAGGTCATCTAAGATCAAACTCATTATTCTTTCTTCTGCGTCGAAGAGCTCTTTCGCAACCTCCGATTTTCCTACTCGATGTTTTTGTTCTCTGTGTTTTTTAAACTCCCTTTCTATTTCTTCCAGCTCCTCTTGGGAGATTACTTGAAGAGTTTGACTCTCAAGCTCTCTTTTCCAAACCTCTAACAACTTCGATTTGTTATACAACTTGAGCAACACCCTTAGAAACTAAGTAGGCAGCATAGAACCTTGGAACCTCTTCTTCGGTATTATGTAGCTCCTTAAAAGTTTCACCTCGTACTCTAAATGGAGGAGCAATCCTCACCTTTAATTTTATTGGTTTTTCTCCGTAAGTAGGCAATAAGTCTAAGGGATAAACTTTTTCACTTAAACTTACTTCAAACTTAGGAAAGCCGCTCTTACTGTTAATTGTTCCAGGCATACGAATTATTCTATGCTCATCTAAGGTAACAGAAGGATCTATTGGAATCCTCGACATGCTTAACGCTTCCTGAACGATGCGCTTTAAGATTTTTTGCCCCAAAAGGGAGAGAGCAAGTTTTAGTGAGCCTTCGCTTACTGAACTAATCAGCTCCTTTTTCCTTTGTTCAATTTTTTTAATTGAGTCTTCATCCAAAAAAGCATAACTACTTGGGGATTCAATAATTTTAACAACGTTGGAAGCAATTCTTCTGCCAACGCCCACTTTGTTTATTTGAAGCTGAGAAAAAAGTACAAAAAAATTAGGTTGCAACTCATTAAGTAGTAAGAAATCTATAATCTCTCTCCGTTCGTCTTGAGAAATTTCTCTAAAAACTTGAGAATCAACATAAACATGAAAACCCATATGACCACTGTAGAAAACCTTTATTTCGTTTTCATTTACACCAAAATCTTCTACTAATGAAAGCGCAAGTTCTTTTGTCTTTTCATAAGTTTTTTCAATGCAAGTTGAAGCAATAAAGTTAACTTCCCTTAGTTCATTCCCGCAGCTTGAACATTTTTGTAAGTCTTTCTTAAACACTTCTCCGCACTTATCACAAACCCAGTACGTCTCGCCTTGACATCCTAGGTCTTTAGCGTCTATGTCAAAAGCAATTTCACTCCATATTACATTTTTTTTGTCTATCGGATTTTCAGGGAACTCATAAACAGAACATGAATGAAATGCATCCCAAGGTAAATTGTCTAAGATGTACTTTCTTATAGCTTCATTATCCTGAAAAGACATATGCCTTTTCATAACTTTCTCGTTTCCAACAACAAACCCAATCTCTCTTTTACTTACAGGTGGAGGGACCTCAATAAGGTTAGAGTGTTTTAAGTAGTACTCTGAATAAACGGATCTCAAGAATCTAAGTTCAGACTCGTTCATCGTAACTAAGCTAGCAGCTCCTTTTTAGCTTTATAGCTTTTTACTTTGAACATAAGAAGAAACTACTCATCCTTAGAAGTTTGAGAAGAAGGTTTGCCTCTGTATTGCAGTGGATGCTTTATGTTTTTACACCACTCATCAGGAAAGCACAGACCATAAGACTTCATCGTTTCACAACTTGGAGGCGAATACTTTTTCCTTGAGCCCCTTAGACCAGCAAGATGCTCTACTTGATATCTTGCGATGCTTTCTTTAAAATCAGGACTGCTTTTTAGTAGTGTCATTATTTCTTCAACACTTTGGCCTTTTGCAAGAAGGTAAGTCACTAAGCTTCTTCTTTCCACATGCGAAAGGTTTTCTCCGCTTTTTTGTCTTGAAATCAATCGCACCATGCAAGGAGGAAAGGAAGACTCCGAGCTTCCCTTGTTAAACTTAGCAAACTTTAATTTGTAGGACTCCCATGTACTTTTTAATTCAACGTAGCCTTCTCTAAGGGGGCCACTAAAACTTTCTGCATCAACAGGATGTCTGCTTCTTTCGAGAATTCTGTTCTTCACATGCTCTGAAACTAATCTAGAAAGCTCTTCCTTCGATACATAAACAAAACCACGCTTTATTTGCCTGTTAACAAGCTTCCATGTTTTGCCCCACTTCTGCGGTGAAACCTTAAGGTACTCTGAAAAAGCTATTCTATAAAGTGAACTAGAAGGATCTTCGGGAGAATAAAACTTTATTTTTTGGTCCTTTAATATTAGTTCTAAGTCGGAGTAAGAGTCTCTTTTTAGTAGCTCATAAACCCTCTTCCCTTCGGCCGTAGCAAAGATGTTTCTCAAAAAATCGTCGTTTAATGCGGCTACGAAAGCTACTGCGATTGGAAAGGAAAGAACTTCTGCTTTAAAATCAATGAGATTTTCATTTTTAAATGATATTTTTTTGAAAACTATAGCTTCTTTCAGCCTTTCCACTCCTCTTTTTACAGCGCGAACGTAATCTTCGTCCGAGGAAAGGTCTTCAAAACTTACTGTACTGTATGACTCAAGAAAACTTTTTGCTTCTTCTAAGAAAGGATATTTTGCGAGTAAGAAGACATTAACTTCCATTTGCTTTTTGCTTACCTAAAAGAAAAGAAACAATATAAAGCTTTTATTAGCCTTAAAATGTTTAAGTATACTAATGTAGTAAAAGGGAGAAAGAGATGTCGAGTGAAGAATTTGAATCAAAAGTTGTACTAAAAGACAGTGAAATCCTTAGGGATGCTCTTAAGGTGGTATCATCCATATCAGATGAAGCGCCAATAAAAGTAAGCAAAGACTCAGTAATTTTAAGAACATTAGACCTTTCAGAAGTTTCGATGATCGATATCGTAATACCTTCGCAATCTTTTGAGGAATACGAAGTAAAGAATGAAAATGCTTATGTGATTAAAGTAGAAGACGCTTTAAAATTATTGAAACACGCCACTAAGAATCCAATAGCTTTGACATTCCAACAAAACAAGCTACTAGCTGAAATTAGAAGTTCACCTCCTAGAAAATTCTCTTTATCAGTTTTTCAAAGCGAGAAGAAAGACTTACCTTTACCAAAAGTTTCATACAAAATTTCATTTAAAACTGAACTAGACATAATAAAAGAGGTTGTAGAAGTTGGAAAAGGAAGGTCAGACAGAATAGAGTTTGAAACAAAAAATGGAAAGGTAAAAATTTCTACGAAGTCTGAAGACATGGTTTATGAAGTTGAACTTTCTCCCGAAGATGGAACTTTAAAAGAACCAAACATAGAAGAGGAAGGCTCTGCAAAGTACGACATAGGAAGGATATACCAATTCATTTCTTCTTTTAAACCGTTGTCAGATGTTTCTATAAATTTTGGAAAAGACCTTCCTCTGAAAATAACTGGAGAAATATGGGAAGGAATACCTCTAAACTACTTCTTAGCAGCCTTAGTTGAGGAATAAAAATACTATAGCCAACCGATTGTTACGTCGGAAACAATTAAAGATGCGTTTGCATTTTCTAGTACTTTAGTATTGTTGCTAGGTAAGCTTGAAGTCATGGCGTGAAACTCTAAGTGCAGAGGATATCTGTAGCTTAGCGGAAATACTTTTGTTTCATTTTGCATCGTGTAAACTACTTCGTTTGGAAGAACTACAATTTTGTTCAGTCCAAGACCAGGAGTGGTCTTAAACTTAACGTTCCCAAAAGAGTCTACAAGTCTCACCTCAACGGAGGCATTTAGTTCTCTTATGGCTCCACTCGAGTCCTCGTACCTACCGTTGTTAGCGGACAAGCTTAAAACATTAAAAGTAATCGTTCTATTGGGAGCAAATTCGTAGCTATCCTTCCAGCTAGAGTCTTTCGTCTTATTTACTTCACTGCTAGCGCTTAAGGATATTATCCTTTCAGCAGGAGTATAGTTATAGTTCACTTTAAAGATAGAAACTAACCCATCTGAAGACATAAATACAAACGAGAAATGGGGGTCAGGAGGAATTAGATTTTGTCGTCCATCGAAAGCAGATAGAACCAAAAGCTTAGTTAGTACGAAGGTCCTATTGGGAAGTATAAGGTCGGGGTTACCATTGCTATCAGAAGAAATTAACCCTTGCTTTGCAAGCGATTGAGATAAGGCTCTGTCTCCAAATAAAGTTAGAGTTCTATTATGAGTTGGCTCTGTTGGTAAGCCATAACCGATTTCAGCCATCCATATCCACTTTACTTCGTCGCCCCAGTAACCAAACCTTTGCTTGTTGTATGCCCAGAAGTAGTAAGCAAGAAACATGCTTGAAAATACAAGCACGTATGAAACATTGAACTTTTTCATTATGGGTATAGCAATTGTATCATTTGAAATAAAGGCCTTTCCAACTAAGGCAACTTGTGTAGTGTTAATAGTTGCGTTGTCAATTATAGTAGGTCTATCGCCAAGCGTAGTAATCCAATACCCGTAGTCCCACCAGGCCATTATCACTGAACCGGGTGGAGTATTTTCTCTTAGCCATTCTAAAGCTTGGAACCAATCTGGAAACTCATATGCATACGGTAAGGAAGCACTAGATATCGTTACCGGACCACCAGCATGAGCATAACCAAGAACAATTGAAGGTGCAAGTAGAGAAGTAACAAGGATCGCAATTACTATAGGCGAGATCCACCATGGGCGCTCAATTGCTCTCTTTAACCTTTTTTCAAAACTTTTACGAACTTCGCTACTCTGCGCTTTATTGATCAACAAGTAAGCACCGTATGCAGAGAATACAGAGCTAAATGGTGAAAATATTAGCTCGAGCCTAACCATCAGCGTTGAGAAGTACAAAGAAGCAAGACCAGAAGACAAAATAAATATGTTATTAACATTTGACAAATCACTGAAAGCAACAACTATTGAAAAAGCAAAAAGAAACAGTGCTAGCCCGTTATCATTAAAAATAGTATACCAACTAGAAACTTTATGTTCAGCTACAGATTCAACTATTGCTTCTTGAGACCTTATGAATGGGTTGATTATAGCTGCAATCTTACCATAGAGCGAGGAGAGGATGCCTAAATGCACCCCAACTAGAGCTAGCAAAATTACAGAGAAGAAGAAGCCTAAGAAAACAAGCAACTTTAGTCTTAGTGTTTGTAGTTTATCTAGCTCCTTCTTCAAAACGACAAAAACAAGAGAGAGAACTATTAGTGCCAAGTTTAAAGAAAGAATTTCTGACCTTTCCCTGGGAAACATGGCCGCTATCGAAAGATAGAGACCAAAAGTGGTTGAAGAAACTAACAACAGCTTATCTAAGTCTGTGTTAGAAAATAAAGATATCATTACCGTTAGAAGAGCAATAAGACCAGTAGCAAAAAGATAACCAGTCCAGCTAATTGAAAGGTAGCCCAACGAAAGGCCAGCAAGAATAGAAAATAAAAAGCTCCATTTTTTGTTCTCTTCTTTCACTCCTTTTATAAAGAAGTACAAAGAGAAGGCGATCAGGGGAATTCCAATAGTTTCATGTTTGAAAAAGCCTAGGTGGGTTCTATCTATTAAACTTCCACTAAAAGCTATAAGAATAGAGCTCAAAGCACCTACTTCATCATTGGCAATCTCTCTTCCTAACAAGAATACGGCAAGTACTGCAAAAATACTTGAAATCGGAGGAAAGAGTATAGCCAAAGTTAACATATCTACATTCAGTCCCAAGAACCTTACAAAATAGTAAAAAGCATCTAATGCTAAAGGTAAACCAATAGGAGTGGAGCCCGCAGCGTTTCGGCCTTCAGGTACCCAGCTCATCTTGTCTGTCCAAGTTAGAAAAGCATTTATTCCATGTTCTGCAATATATTCTGCTGTTCTGTAGTGCCAATAGGGGTCAAACTCAGAGAGGTAAAAACCATACCTAAAGTTAAGAAGCCTTATCGTTAAAGCAAGAGCGGCACTTACCAACAATACGGAAACAATGATGTATGTTCTAGAGCTAACGGAGGGCCTGAGTTTATCTGCGCTACTAGCTGTCGACTTGAGCGAACTTGAAATTCTCTTTGACAGGCTCATAAGCTTTAATTTCCATGATGGAGGGAGAGTAGTTTTTAAATGTTCTTATTACTTCAAAGAATTTCTAGTTTAGACAGCTAAAATAAGAATTTTTAATTAGTTTGAAATATGAGCGAATAATCTAAAAAATAAAGTAAAAACATTAGCAATAACTCAGCTTTAAACTTGGACTTTAAAGAAACCAAGCATCTTGCAAGAGAAAATGAAAGTGTAGAGTAAAGTATATTTGTCCTAAGTTTTTCTTCATGTTGATGAATGTTTTGTCTTTTGAACACAACTACTAAACTACTAAAAATTATTTGAGCAAAGGTTCCTGAACTAAAAAGAATAGCAAGATAGATCGAAGTTTGGTTTTCTGAATGAGAACCTAGGTTTTCACTCATTCTAAGGAGGTAATAAGAACCTTAGGTTTCTATTTGGAACAATAGATAAGCATCGTGAGCGGCTTAAGATGACTACCTCGGACTTCTGACGACGGCAACTCAGACAAATGCCTTCAGCACACAAACTTGCAGTAACTTTGACTCATCATCGTTGCCGAGAGTAATTTAAACAAAGGCAAATTTAAATGATTTTGATGAAAGTGCTTATTTTCAGTAAAAAGATAAAGAGTGGATAACGTTATTTCGTAGGTAATTAAAAATATGAACACTAACTTAAAGAAAGACGATTAGGAAACAAAAGATTAGGGAGAATTTTGAGTTTCATAAAAAGCAGCCAGTAGCAACGGGAGAATAACTGTAGCGTCCCCGTAGATGTTAGAAACTTCTGCACTTGGCTTTACTTTATTCCATGATATAGCTTCGCTTATTCTTGCACCAGACAAAGAACCGTCAAACTCGTAGGCTGTTGTTATAGCAACGACATAGTCAAGACCATCTTTGAATTGGTTCCACCATAGAGTATGATGTTTGCTTATGCCCCCACCCAAGATTACTGCACCAGACCTTTGCTTCTCAAAAACCTTATCAGACATAAGTTTTTCATCCTTCATAACATCCAACTTAAATTTTCCCTTTTGATATGAGTATAGAAGAGCAGTTCCAAAAGCTGAATCGACAATTCCTGGTGAGATTATTGGAACGTTCTTCAGATAACATGCTCTTAGTATCGAATTTTCATCATTTATTAAACTACCAATTTCATTCAGAATTTCTGAAGGCGATGCTATCCAACTTTCCTGCTTTCTTGACAAAAAATCACGCACAAACTTTTCTACGATTGGACCATAGGACTCTAATGGAACCAGTACGTTTCCAAGTCTGTGAATATTACTTTCCCTTAGTTTAGAGTCGTCCAAAGAAAAAGCTCCATGGTAATATATACCTCCTAAAGATCGGGCAAGATCGTGATCAATAGTACCTCCAGTAGTAATGACAACATCTACTAGACCATTTAGAATCATTTCAGCGATTACGCCTCTTAGACCTGTTGCCACCAAGTTAGCTGTAAAAGACAAAAACTTAGTACAATCCTTGTCATTGTACATATGTTGCAGTATGCCTAAAGCTTTTCCAACTTCCACAGACTGAAAACCTCCAGAGTGAAGATAGAAGTTAAATAAGTCAGAGAAGGTACGTAGAGACTTTAGTTTGTAATCCTTTATAGGTTCAGATTTAATTGGAGACATTTCAAACTATGATTTATTTCAGCTTTTTATGCGCATTATCTTTGCCTTACTTTGAACTTTCCAGTACTCTACAGTAACGCCAACAGCAATAGAGGAAGCAAGCTGAGGATCCTTGGGCATTGGAAGTTCAAGAGTTTCATAAGTTTCAAGGTCCATGATTTGTATGTGGTCTCCAAGGAGAGCTAGTACTTGGCCATTTCTCTTTTCGATCATAGGCACTTCTACTTTTTCATCTACAGGACTCATCAGAGTATGTTTTGCCTCATCAAATAAGCCAATGCCTACTACTCTTGCCTTCGCACTTCCATGCTTTCCGGGCTTAGAATGCGAAACCTCTACGATCTGGCAGGGCTCGTTGTCTATTAGTATCCAAGACCCTTCCTTTATGGAGCCTAGTTCTACAACTTTACTCATTCTTTATCACCTTCAAGAAACCTTTCTTCTGGTTGACTTTAATGAATAATGTAGTTTATATAGTTATTGCTAGGGAGTAGAAAAAAGGGTTCTATAAGTATTTTTCTTTTAATTTAGAAGAACGCTTAATAGAATCCTTTATTAATTTCTTTTGTTTATCGTTTGCATAAAGGCATGAACCACAACCACTATAAAATGGTGTGTGTCTTAGCTAAAGATGAGGCTACGTTAGCGAAAATAAAACAGGTTAACTTAGAAGAAAAAATAAGACCAGAGAAGATTGAATACTATGAGGTTAATAAAGTTGAAGGAAAGCTTCCGCGATGTGATTTGCTTATAGTTGCAGGAGGGGACGGAAGCCTTTTCTATTCAGTAGATAAGCTCGAGGATAACGAAACCCTAATTCTTCATGTAAATTTAGGAAGAAAAGGAGTTCTTGCTGAAACAGAACTAGCAGAGCTTGAGGAAAGAATTGAAGCGTTAAAAAGCAAAAAGTACAGCATTGAAGAAGTTAGAAAAATAGAAGCATATGTTAACAATGAAAAGCTTGGAGAAGCAATTAACGAGATTGTTTTTGCATCCGAGAGCCTTAAGGGAATAATGGAGATAGAAGTTGAAGTAGAAAGTCTTGGAACTTTTTGCATTGACGCTACTGGAATATTGGTTGCAACGCCTCTTGGCTCAACTGCCTTTTCAATGAGCGCTGGCGGTCCAGTAGTAGACAACTCACTAGAAGCACTCATAATTACTCCAATTCTTGCAAAAAGAAAGTGGGCACCATTAGTAGTTTCAAATAATAAAAAAATTAAAATAATGAAAAGAGGAGGTAAGGAAAAACCAACAATAATAAGAGATGGACTTGAGGAAACAAGAATCGATGAAGAAGACCGTCTTTATATAGTTGGAAGCAAGAAGAGAGTAAAGCTAATAAGGTTCGATGAGCAGTACTTACTTAAGAGACTAAGGAGAGCGTTGATAGAATGACTGCAGTGATCTACGACACTTCAGCCATCATAAGAGGCATATTAAACTTTAAAAATATTGGTTGCGCCTACACTACGTACTCAGTTCTTAGAGAACTAAAAAAGCGCAATGCCAACTACACAAAAGTAGTTGCGCTAATAGAAGCAAACATTCTGGAGGTGCTTTCGCCAAGCAAGAAAGTCATAGAGATAGTAAAAGAAAAGGCTGCGCAGTTGGGAGAACTTGGAAAAATATCAAGTACAGACCTCGAAATAATTGCACTAGCAATGAGCTTCAGAAATAAAGAAGAGGACATCCTAGTAGTTACAAATGATTTTGCAATACAAAACATCCTTTCTCACTTAAACATAAAGTACAAGAGTATTGGCCAAAGAGAAATAAGAGAGCCTAGAGAATACGTGTACGAGTGCAAAAATTGCCATAGCAGATATGAAACAAAGTACAGTTTCTGTCCAAAATGTGGAGGGCGAATAATAACTAAGATAATTAGAAAGGACCTAGGATTCAATAAAACTCCTTAATGAAGAAGACTTCGATTTTTCCAATTTTTGATCTTTTTCTTCGCTAAAATCAAGTAAGCTTAACTCTCTCTCAAAGAACTTTACAGAGGCCTTAAAGTATGGGCTAACATCGTAGTTTGTTATGAGCTCCTGAATGAGACTGTAGTACTTAACTACGTTGGAAGAGAAAACATTTGGTTGCAAAGGATACCCACATTTTATGCATTTTCCGCTTAAAGGAGGTCGCCTGTATTTCTGACCGCACTTTATACACCTAAACCCAGTAGTGTAGAAAGCTTTCACGTTGCCTACAAAATCTCGAATCAAATGAGTACTTAGCAAATCTTCCACAACTTTTTTCTTATCTACAAAATCAGTTTTTTTCAGTAAAGAGAGTTGAATTACAAATTTTTCTTCTGCTTTGTTAATTAGCCTATAGCTTGATATTGTTGGCCCATTACTTATAGAAGTTGTAGTATGAGTAAAGCTTAATTTATAAGTTAAGTTCTTTCCAACTAAATTTATTAAAGAGTATAAGGAAGAAAGCTCTTCTGATCTTCTTACGCTACTGTAAAACGCATACGGAAGATTTTTTTCATTCTCAGTATTGTATATCTGATCATCAATTTCTGAAGGATCCACAATTGGAAAAACTACAAGAAGTGAATCCATTTTTCCTCCAGGCTTGTTAGGAGTGTAAAGGTTACTGAAGTTCAAAAAAACATCAAGGGCAAGGGTAAAAGAATCAGCATCGCCATCGCAGTCTCTTCTCTTTGCTTGATGGTAGAAAGGATGAGCAAAAAGCACTTCTGCATTAGTAAAACCTATTATTCGCCCAACAATGCCACCTACAGTATGTGGAGATATTGAAATGATAAGCTGGCCTATAAGGTCTTCAGGACCTCTTATGTTGTAGAAGGGCTTTAACCCATAAGACACTAAAAGGTCATCGATAAACTTACTTAGATTTATAAGGTGGCTGACAGAGTTTTTTGGAATTATTACATCCTGTGGTTTAATAAAAACAAGTTGTTCATCTGAAGAAAGGGGACTACCATTTATATCAGTTTCATAACCTAATTGACGAAGCTTACTAAACGAAACACCTATTTCAGAAGGTTTGAATGCAGTTAAAGGCGCATTTGTAACGTCGAACCTACAAGTTCCATCTTTGTAGACAAATAGATTGTACTTTGCTCTTAAAACACCTTTTTCTAAGGGCTCAGGAACCCTTAAATCGTTCATCAATGATTTTACTCCTTTAATTTTCTTAGGAACAAACTGGACACCAACTTTTTTCTTTGCATTGTTTATTTCAGATTTTATATCTATAAATCTCTGGTTATAGGGTAGCTTTTCAATCCCGCACCTACTACAAATTTTTTCTTCTGATACTTCACCACACCTGGGGCATGTGTAAATAGGCAGTGTTTTTGCACCACAGTTAGGACACCTAAGGTAAAAAGTCTGAGCTTTACACTTCGGGCAGTACCTATTCGCTATTTCAACTTTAACTTGCCCATTAGCACTTAGAATATTTCTTGAAGCACCTCCTGAATTACCTATGGGAAACAACACGTTTGTTGGAGGATCCATGTATCTTGGCTTTGCTGCTTCCGGTCTTCCAACTCTTGCAGAGACTACAGAGCCGGACAGCTTTCTAAGAGTTAGACCAGAAAGCCTAGAAAGGTAAGAAAGGCCATCTTCTCTCTCGTTTGGTGCAAGTAAGCGAGTTTTTTCAATTAAGTAGCACAAAAATTTTGATGTGTCCTCGTTGATCTTAATCTTATCCTCGAGAACAAAATGAGGAACTAAGGCTTTCTCAAGGATTACCTTAACTTTATCAATAAGCGGGAGAATTATTTCCTGACCTAACGTACCTTTTTCTTTAATTTCTAGTAACAAGGTAAAGACTTCTTCTCCGCTACAAAATTCCCAAAAGTTAAGGAATATAGGATGAAGGGGCAAATTAACAACTTTAGAAAAAAGTAAAGCTTCATCGAAGGTCACTTCGTTAGGATCTTCAAATATTTTGTTCAGCCTTTCTTCAGCAACAAAAGACTTTATCTTATCTAAAAATAGTGGAAGTTTATCTTTAAGTTCTGCGCACCACTCATCTTCAGAGTAACCAGGCTCGTCAAGCTTTCTGTTGTTTTCTACATAATCTCCAATAGAAATGAGAATATCTCCTAAAAACAGTATTTTTTCTACATCATTAAAGATGTTTTTGTTAGGAATGGTTGACAGCTTTACAACAGAACTATTCTTCAACTTAACTATGGGAGGAAGAATTGAGTCCACAGAAGCAACAATGGCAGATTTTCCAGGCCGATCTAGCCTAAGCTGAGAACCAATTGCAACAAAAGAATTCAGTACATACATTGTGCTTGGATGAAGTCCAATTGCCATCAAACCTGTGTTCCTAGCACGACCATACCTTATTCTTAGGCCTCCGAAGAAATCTTCTGAGGAAATTACAGGCCTCCCTATAAGGACTTCGTCCACGTATGACGAAACATCCAGCTTATTGACCTTTAGATCTTTTAGCCAATCCCAACCGCTAAGATTTAACTCTTTTACAAATTTCATAACTTTGTGAGATCTACCTATTACGCCATCTATTAGAACTCTTAATGCTCCACCACGAACGTAATTAGTTTCTACTCTTTCAAGATTTCTGTATGCAGATACTTCAATAGGATCAGTACCAACACCAGTTACTTCAACTGGAATCCTTTCAAGAGCATAAATTAATTCCTTCTCAGAAACTTTAAATTGGAATCGGCCTATTTTTCGTTCATAAATTCTGTATTCTTCAATGTATCGACTTATTTCGTCCTTAGTTGGAGCATAGTTAGACAAACCCAAAATGGATTTTACATAATCTGCTATCAGTATTGAGAGTGCTTGCTCAGTTCCACCGGAAGAACGCATAGGACCAGCAAAATAAACTGCAAGATATTTTGAGCCGTCTTTGTTCTTTTTTATTCTTGTTTCAGTAATACCCTCTAGCGGAGCGGCAGTAGTACCTGGAGGGGTTATACATGCAAGTGCAGCTTTTACTGCTAACGTAGCAGCCTTCTCCTCACTAAAAGAACCAAACCTTCCATTCACAACGTCTTCAACGATAACGAAGGGTACCTTCGTGGAGTCTAGTTGTTTCCTTAGTTCTTTAAACCTCTGAGAAAGACCTTTTAAGCCCAGTAGCTCCTCAATAGCATGCCCATGAGAATATACTATTTTTGATTCAACAAAATCATTTGGATCACTTGATTTAAGCTTTGCTTCTTGAGCAACCTCATAAAGGTGCTCAATAGAGTTTATTAGAAAAGTGTTGTAAGCTTGAAGTTCTTCAGAATTACTTTCGTTTGACAATTTTCTAACAGTTAGTTATGGAACTTTTATAAAAATCTATTTGTTAATTTTTTTTAACTTATCTTTAGCGCCCTCTTTACAGCCTTGCATTATGTCTAAGATTTTATCCTTAATTTGAGAGTAGCCTTCAAGAACATTTCCAGTTACAATTCCGTCAGCACCAGCAGCAATAAGTTCTTTTGCAACCGCACCATTAGTTATCCCACCACCGACTATTATAGGTATGCTTACAAACCTTCTAACGTACGAAATAAATTCAGGAGGAATATGGCGAGGAGCACCTGAACCACCTTCAAAATAAACAAATCTGAAACCCAGAGCTTCAGCAGCCATAGCATACCCTGCAGCCAATTCAGGTCTTTCATATGGAATTGGTCTGGCTCTTCCAACAAAACCTACTGTTCCACCGTAGCCTACAACAATGTACGCTAGGGGAATTGGTTCTAGCCTTAAAGACCTTATTGCGCCAATGCCCAAATACTGCGCACCAATAACATAAAACAGATCATCAGAATTTAGAAGGGACATAAACCAAATAGCATCTGCACCTCTTGCTATGGAAGCAGTACCGCTTGGAAAGATTATAACTGGTATTGAGCTCTCATGCTTTATCTTAGAAATCACTTCTTCATAATCAAGAGAAAGCTGCGCAGTACTACCTCCAACCATTATTGCTGTAACTCCTAATTCTTGAGCAATCTTTGAAAGTGAAACTAAATCACCTGGCTTTTCAGGGTCAACTAAAACGAAATAAACAAAACCATCAGACTCTAATTTTTCATAAATTCTTTTTTCAGTTTTTCCAATTTTAAATATTCTATCGTAGTATTTGCTCATTTTAAGAAATCTCACCACTATAAAAAGCATCTATGAATTTGTTGTAAGCATCAACTTTTTTCATAAGAGGCTTCATAGCAAGAGTATAAGTTAGGCCACAGTTTCCACATTTAACAACTGCGAGAGGATATCCTTCCTGTTTTTCTTTTGTAATTTCAACTGAAACAGCCTTTACTCCACATTTTGGACATTGAAATATTTCAGGAATTGTTTTTCTTACGATCTTTAACTCTCGTCGCTTCCTTCTTCCCATGTTTTACCGTAGACAACTAAGAAAGCAAAAGAAATAAAAGGATTTAGTTTCTGTAACCAGTGAAGAGGGAATACAAAAAAGTATGACAAAAAAGGGAGAAGCAAAAAATGGAGAAATAATTGGAGAAAGCGGGGAAAAAGAGCAATTAAATGGATTGGGAAAATTCTTCGCAAAGCGATCAGCTATGAGCAAGAAACAGATAGAAGCAATATTAAAAACAAGAGAGAAAGGAAGGCTAAGAAAGGAAGATTATGTCTTAGAAAATAGAAGAATTAGCAAAGGGGCCTTTCATCGAATTGCTAAGCAAGCGCGAGGGAACATAGAAAAAGCAATTTATACGATACTGTTCATGATCTATCAAGACATCATCACAGAAGAGGATGTGGCTACACTTGTTGCTTTCGTAAATTTACTAAGAACGAATGAAATAGACGAAGAAAAAGAAGAGCAAATAAAGGAAGGTGTTGAAGAAGCCATCAAAAAGATAGTTAAGCAAATAACAAAGAAAAAGGAGTAGTAAAATTTTGTGATGTTATGTGACCTCACAAAATCACGATGATTTTTGTTCTGCTATTCTGTAGTGAATAAAAAAGTTAAAAAAGACGATTTAGTGAATAAAAGGTAAATACCTTGTTTTCCATACCTTCAGGAGAAGAAGTAAAAAACCTAAGGAAAAAAGCTAATTTAACTCAGAAGGAATTAGCAGAAAAAACAGGACTTAGCCAGGGACTAATAGCAAAAATTGAGAACAACACTGTAGACCCTAAGGCCTCAACTTTGAGAAAAATTTTAAATGTTTTAGAAAATGAAATAAAGGTTGGTCAAGAACGTGATGTGAGAGCATGTGACATCATGACAAAAAAGGTGATATCAATAAATCACGATGAAACAGTAAGACGGGCTCTAGAATTAATGACCGCTTATGGTATTTCACAACTTCCTGTAATGAAAGGAAATAAAGCAATGGGGGCAATAGACGAGGAATCATTACTGCAAGCGCTTCCAAGATTCTTTGGAAACCCAAGAAAGTTCTATGACACAAAAGTAGATAAGATGATAAGTACGTATTTTCCAATCGTGCCTGAAGAAACAGGGTTGAATGAAATAATAAGTTTACTCTCAAGAGGACATAAGGGAATCTTAGTTAGTAACAAAGAAGGAAAGATTGTAGGAATAATAACAAAGATCGACGTTCTTAATGCTCTTAATAGAAGGTGATAGAAAGTGCGACTCTTCTTTTGGAAAAAAGACGACAAAGATATAAAAGAGCTAGAAGAAAAAATAAAAAATGTAAACGAACAAATAGCGAACATAAAAAAAGAAAACGAGAAGTTACAGGAAAAAATTGATGAAGAAGCAAAAGCTATATCTATACTCAGAGAGAGTAACATCAAGCTTAGTGAAGCTTTAATAAAATTAGCAAAAATAGTAGAACAAAAAGGAAAGGATGGAAATATAAATCCTCAAGAACAAACAAACGTAAAAAGAGATAGCGAGTATATTGCACTTGAAGAAGAAATAATAAAGATATTACGAGAAAAAAATCAGCCGATTCAAGCAAGAGAGATATCTCAAATCACAGGAAGAACGAGAGAGCATGTAAGCCGAACTTTAAAAAGCATGACAGACAAAGGAATTGTAAAGAGAGAGAAAAGAGGAAAAATTTTTCTTTACAGTTTAAAGAACGAGTCGTAAATTACTTAGCAGTTATTACTTCTTTTAGTTTGTACTTAAAGTACCTTCCAGCTTTTACTCTCTGCAAAAAGCCTCTTGAAGTTAGCCTAGATAAGTAGATTGAAACCTCGCTTAGTTTCAGGGTCTCGCCAAATCGCTCATTAAAAAGTTTCTGAATCTCTTTGCTTGAAAACCAGCTAGGAGGTAAAGAACGAAAAAGCACTAAAATATCGTTAACTCTAGTTCTTTCATTTTTGTTTTCTTGTAAAAACATGTCATTTTGATACGGAGAATCTTCCTCAGAAGAAGTGGAGTAGGCGTTATCTTCTGTTTTCTCGATTGAAGGAGCTTCATTAGGAGGCTCTGCTTCATGCCATTTTTCTTTTTCAGAGGAGGTGTTGTTTTCAGAAATTTTATAGTTTATCTTATTAGATAAATTTTTATTATTTAAGAGATCTAAGAGCGTTTCCACTGAACGAGAAAGATCAGTAGAATCAATAAGTATCTTTACCTTTGTGTTATCATCATACACTATGTTGATAGACAGCTTACCCTTCTTTACTGGCACAAGCTTAATTTGAAGAAAAAGGGATTAATTAACATATTTTTACACCTTTTTTTCTATTGTAACAAAAAATAACAAGATAATGAAGAAAAGAGCAAAAAATTACAAAAAATACAGTTGAAAATGAAAAAGAGTAAAAATATCAAATTACTTCTGCTTTAAAGGTAAAAAATTTCGCTTTTTCAGTGGATTCAGTAGAAACAGAGGGGTTTTATCAAAAGTTAACAGTTAACTACTAAGAAACGATTGTAAACCTTGGAAAGAAAGGAGAAGATAAAGAAAAGAGACTGACCCCTAGATTTCTATTGAAAGAGGAAAGTTCAGAAAATGCAGAAAAACAATGTAAAAAAGAAAGTAAAGTGTTAGCTATACTTTTTTAGTGTAGAATGCTTTTACTATTGTTAGTTGCGTATTATAAGCGTAGCGGGGATTATAGAGTAACTACTATATATTAAAATAAATATGCGTAGCAAAAGGCGCAAAACCTTATCAGTTTCAATAGAAAATTAGGCGTCTGTGTTCTACTTTTCCTTTTTCTTTTATTCATTTTTGTAGTAGTTAAAAATCAATTTAATTTTAGCTTAATACTTATTCTCCTATTTTTCTATTCTACCTTCGATGTAAATTCATGTGTGCTAATTCCTATGATTTAGATTCTTCAAAAGAAATTGAAAAGTACCTTGATTCAATACTTTCTAAGAGGTCTATTTTTAAAAACAGAGATGCTTTAAGACCTGATTTTATTCCTGATTTCTTACCTCACAGAGAAAACGAACTAAAAAGATTAAGCGAAATTTTTGCTCCACTTCTTCTTAGTAGTAAGCCTTCTAATGCTCTCCTTTTCGGAAAAACTGGAACAGGGAAAACCGCTTCTATAAAGCTTGTTTCAAAAATTATGCTTCAAAAGGCAAGGGAAAAGAACATTAATTTCATAGCTTCTTACATTAACTGCAGGCTTGAGGGCACTGAATATAGAATATTGTCTTCTTTTGCTAACTCTCTTAATCTTCAAGTACCTTTTACTGGACTAGCTACAGAAGAAGTGCTGAAAAGGATAACTAGTTACTTACAGAAAGTTTCTACTAATGTTCTTCTAATACTTGATGAAGTTGATACTCTCGTTAAGTCTTATGGTGATGACGTACTTTATGAACTTAGTAGGATAAACGAAACTTTTTCAAATTCAAGGTTAGCTTTGGTTGTTATATCTAATGATATTTCATTTAAAGATTTCTTAGATCCTAGAGTTTTAAGTTCTCTAAGCGAAGAAGAAGTTCTATTTAAGCCATACACTGCTGAAGAGCTAAAAGATATCCTTAATGCGAGAGTTGAACTTGCCTTCAACGAGAATGTTGTTTCAAAAGATGTTTTAAATTTGGTTGCTGCTATGTCTGCTTCTGAGCACGGTGATGCAAGGAGAGCGCTAAACCTCTTAAGAGTTGCTGGAGAGATCGCCGAAAGAAGGGGTTCTCCTGTAATTACTGAGCAAGATGTAAAGGAAGCTTCGTTAAAAATAGAAGAAGATCAGGTTTTTGAAATTTCAAGAACTCTCCCACTTCATTCAAGGCTTTTACTAGCAGCTCTTTTAATCTTTAACCAAAATAATCAAGTTCCTTCTAGTGGTGAACTTTTCACTAAGTACAAGTCTTTAGCATCAAATCTTGGAATTCAAGAACTTACGTATCGGCGAGTTTCTATGCTTTTAAACGAGCTTGAGATGCTTGGCCTTATTCAAAGCAAAGTGCAAAACATGGGACGGCATGGTAGGACAAGAAAAATGAAAATCGCAACACCTTTAGAACCAATTAGAAAAGCATTATCTTCAGATGTTATGTTAGCGCAGTTTATTACAAAGTAAAAATTTAATTAACCTTATTTTACTACTTCTTTAGGTGCCAGGGTGGCTGAGTCAGGAAAGGCGCTGGACTCGAGATCCAGTTCCCTCTTGTAGGGAGCGCAGGTTCAAATCCTGCCCCTGGCGCTTTCTTTTTTAGATTTTTTAAGTACCCTGGTCTTTAGAAAAGACTCTTAAACTGTGGAGTCTCCAAAGAGAGAATAAAAGTATTCAAACTTGTTTTTATTCAGAAAAATAAAAAGTATTAGTTTGTGCTCTCTTAGGTAAAAATCTAATTCTGAAGCAAAATGTTATTCTCTACTACCATGCAATCCTAGCTTGTAGGATAGTAAAGGGGGAAAAGATAGAAAGTTAAATGACCTAAATTTAAGAGTTTGAGGTCCTTATTTAATAGACAAAAATCTGTAAACTAGCTCAAGCTAAGAAATATTCTATAACATAAACCAGAAATCTTCTCCAAGCTCATTTCTAATTCCTAATAGTCCATCGTAAAAATCTGCAACATATCTTTTAAATAGGTTGTTTTCTTTTTCTACAACTTGCTTTACCTTCCCTTCATCAAACCATTCATTCATTTTACGGGTTTTTCCTTCTATCTCATAAAGATCGCTACCCTTGCAATCTAGTATAATCTTCTTATCTCTTTCATCTTCTGCTGAAAACAATCCTCTTCTCACCTTCTCCACTTCTT
>Ga0080004_1114702_pt1 | contig 96888 bp, 109 predicted proteins | sample WasSprMetagenome_FD_69207 | JGI IMG/M metagenome (GOLD analysis project Ga0080004, IMG submission 69207) | Sulfidic aquatic microbial communities from Washburn Spring, Yellowstone National Park, USA - WS (SPADES assembly) (version 2) | ecosystem: Environmental > Aquatic > Thermal springs > Hot...
CTTCAGGCTTGAAGAAGCCCTATATTTAATGCTCGAACCTCCCCGCCTATCTCGGCTTGGAGCCTTATTCGAGCCTTTGGACATCCAAGCCACATCTAACGAGTTGATGGAAGATTGAGAAATATAATCTAACGGCGATTCATCCCACGGTTAAAACCGTAGGCTTTCTCGCCGAAAGATGGGTAAAGTATCATGCTGTATCCAGACTTCAAAGTCAAATCTTCATTGCCGTTCACAGATTGCAATATAAGCCATCCACCACTTGGATTTTTTAGGGTTGTGTTGGCGCCAGTCCCCACGTTGTCTATGAAAATTAAGTCTTCGGATATTCCGCCCTTGAATATAACGTAGAAAATATTTGACCAGTCAACGGTTTGTCCTCTAACTGTGACTTTGTCGATGACAACGTCTCGGCCGCCCGTGTTGATTATCAGAATTGCCCCTAGATAATAACTGGAGTTTTTGACCCACAAGTGGGGTTTTGTTAGAAACAACGCTTCTTCTTGTACTCTTGTAGTGGTTACGTTTATGGCGTATAATGTTACAACACCAGCCAGAAGCACTGAAACCACTAGAATAATGAGCGTGGTTGCCACTGTGCTTAGGGCTTTCCTACTCTTTAACAGTTTCATTCTTCTCGCTCCGTGTCTGCAATTTCAGCCTAGACTTAATATGATGGTTTGTGCGTAGAACAGAGCTACACATACTCGTTCAACAAAACAAAAGTTTAAACAAGTTTAAACAATTCATAGGAAATTTTTATTTAGTCAGCCTTCCAAGACACGCTTTAGAAAAGCTGAGAGGTTTGATGGATGGCGAAAATGAAGACTTTGAGCGTTGCTATGGCTGCGATATGTGCAGCCCTCTACGCCTTAATAGGACGTCTAACAGATTTAGGCATAACCTTCGGAGGAGTCGCCTTCTGGCCAGCCGCCGTCATTCCAGCGGTTTTCTCTGTTCTCTTTGGACCTTGGGTCGGCGGGACGGGCGCAGCTATAGGCATATTTATTCGCGACATGCTATTCCACGGAGATGCCTTGCTGAGTCTTTCCGCCGGCGTGACGGCCAACTTCGCCGGAGGCTTTTTGATAGGCTATTTCGCCCGCAAAAGCCCAGACTGGAAGAAGATAAGCACAAGCATTTTCATAGGAAGCGTCACCATAGTGGCCGGCTTGCTTTTACCGACGGTGTTTTTGCCGACCGAATCTGAAATCTTCACTGGCTGGCCCGCCTGCGTCAGCCTCATAGTTTTCGGAGTAGCTGTTGTCGCAAGCATAGCCATCATGTTGGCTGTGGCGAAATTTTGGCCTGAATGGAGAAGTTACACAATTGGCTCCATCATAGGGCTTGGAGTGGCAAGCTTAATAATTGCCTTGGTTGTCTGGGGTTACAGCCAAATATTCTGGAGCCCTCAAGGCTACTTTAAATCCCCCATCCCGCCGGAATTCATGTCCTTAATATTCGTTTGGACTTTCGCAACAGAAATCCCGTTCGTCCTCCTCCTCGGACCACCCATAATAAAAGCTTGCCAACGTGCCTTTCCTTCACTTGCCCCACCGAAAAGTAGAGAGTAAGAGAGAATTGAAAACAGCCAAAGCCTACAGCCCAGCTGGCATTTCAAGCTTCTTTGAAATATGCGATACCATGCCGGATGGGACGCCTATAACAGATCTTGAAAAGGTTGGCGCCAGAGGCGGAGGCTTTGGAATCCAGAAGGGCGTAACAACAGAGGTGCGGGTTTCAGAAGCCGAAAAAACAAGCATAGCAATCTACATTAATGGGAGGCTCGCCCCAGAAGCCGAAACCACGCGGACAGTTGTGGAAACGCTTCTGGAAAGGGCTGGGAACAACTTTCACGTTGAGGTTTGGCACCATGTTGACGTCCCAATGAGCGCTGGTTTCGGCACAAGCGCCGGCGGAGCCTTAACCACCGCCCTAGCATTGGCGAAAGCCTTGGGATTGAGGCTTACCCTCAATCAGCTTGGCAAAATAGCCCACAAGGCAGAAATCAAATGCAAAACGGGTTTGGGCACTGTGGCTCCGCTCACCATAGGCGGAGGATGCGTCATAACCGTTGAACCTGGCGCCCCCGGAACAGCCATAATCGACCGCATCCCAATGTCGTCAGACTACGTGATTGTGGTTGGAACATTTGGACCAATACCGACAAAGGAGGTTTTGTCATCGCCTGAAAAACGCTTAGCCGTAAACAAGTGGGGACGGCAAACCCTAGAAAAAATTTTGGCTGAGCCATCGCTGGAGAATTTTCTGGCTTGCTGCCGAGAGTTCGCCGAGAAAACAGGCTTCGCCACCTCGCGGATTCGCAAGCTTTTCAAGGCAGCGGACAAAGCAGGCGCCATTGGCGCGGCGCAAAACATGGTGGGTGAGGCCGTCCACGCCGTTGCAACGTCAGAAAACGCCAACAAAGTGGCTCAAGCTTTTAAGAGGGTTCTCCCAGAAGACAAGGTTCTCGTGGCAAATGTGGAACTCTACGGGGCGAGACTGCTGGGATAATAGTTGGCGGCTAAAAAGTTCAAGGTTGTGGGCGTTGGCGGAACTTTCGACGAATTCCACAAAGGGCATAGAGCCTTGCTTTTAAAGGCATTTGAGGTGGGCGAACAGGTTTTGATAGGATTATGCACAGACGAGTTTGTAGCCAAAATGAAAAAGCCCCACCCTGTAGCCCCCTACAGCGAAAGACTTGCCGAGCTGAAAAACTTTCTAAAAGCCAACGGGTTAATGGAAAGGGCGAAAATAACACCGCTCAACGACGCCTACGGCACAACCCTCGAGAGAGGCTGCCTAGAAGCATTGGTGGTCAGCCGCGAAACAGAACCCACAGCCAGAAAAATAAACGAGGAAAGAGCAAAACGAGGGCTTGAACCCTTAAACATAGTGGTCATAGACATGGTTCCAGCGGAAAACCACAAGCCCATCTCCACAACACGAATCCGAAAGGGCGAAATAGACAGAGAAGGACGCCTAATAAAACGATAAACTAGCATGGAATTCTCACAGAAAATCTTAGAGGGAGGGTTAGAGAAAAAGGTTACGTGGAACACCATTTTCAATCCGCTATAAGCTAGCGGAACTGGTGTTTTGAAAGGTCCAAGAGAAAAAGGACCTCGCCGTTCAAAATCTAGACTAAAAATCTAGAGAGGGTGTCCATTTTGCAGCTGCTAGTTTAGCGCAAAATTGATGTTTGGCAAGGTAAAAATAAGGCTTAAAACATACATATCCTCGGGTTTGAAGGGCTAATGCAGAGGACAGGCGTGGCTAAGCTTCCGCTTCATAATGGAAAGGCTCCGAAATGGCTAGTTGTCCGCATGCGAAAACTAGCCAAAGAAATAGTAACAATAATCGTTGACGAATATGGCACCGGCGAGTTTTTGAGGCGTCTATCCGACCCGTTTTGGTTTCAGGCTTTAGGCTGCGTTTTGGGCTATGACTGGCACTCCTCAGGCGTGACAACGGTTGTTACTGGGGTTTTGAAGCAGGCCGTAATCCCAGAAGAGCATGGCGTGGCTGTCTGCGGCGGAAAAGGCAAAATTTCACGGCAGACGCCGCTGGAGATTGGGCAGGTTGGCGAAAAGTTCGGGTTTTCTACAAACAAGATTGAAAGCCTCCAGTACGCCAGCAGAATAAGCGCAAAAGTGGATAACGTGGCTATTCAAGCGGGCTACCAGCTTTACCACCACGCCTTCTTCGTGGACGAGGATGGTAGATGGGCGGTTATCCAGCAGGGCATGTGCCCCCAAGACCGCACTGCAAGGCGTTATCATTGGCTTTCCGAAAACATTTCAAACTTTGTTGTCGAACCGCATAACGCCATTGTGGGCGACGCATGCCGCCAAATAGCCTTAGACATGACAGCCAAAGAAAGCGAGGGCTGCCGGAAAGCCTCCGTGGACTTGGCGTGTGAACCGCCCAGAAAGCTTATGCGCCTAGTAATGTCCATACGCCCGGCCTACCAGAAGTCGCTGGAAGACTGGCTTCCAGAAACGGCTCAAACAGCATGGACAGACTACAAGATAGACGTTTTATCCATGCCAGCCAACATAAACTGGAAAGCCCTTCAAGAGGTTTATGAGCTTCAGCCCCGAAACTACGAGGAGCTTTTAGGCTTTAAGGGCGTGGGCGCCGCCACGGTGCGCGGACTGGCGCTTATAGCAGAGCTAATCTATGGCGAAAAACCAAGCTGGAAAGACCCGGTGAAATACTCTTTCGCATATGGCGGAAAAGACGGTGTTCCCTATCCGGTGGATAGGCGAGCCATGGATGAATCCATCCAAATCCTCAGAAGGGCTGTGGAGGACGCCAAGCTCGGCGATAGGGAAAAACTAAACGCCTTGAACAGACTTAGAGTTTTCGTGCCCCCGTCCCGTCAATAGCCCAACTCTGTTTAATTTTTAGTATAACCAAAGCCGGATCAAGCCGCCATTCATGTTTGCCAAACACCTCTCTCAGATAAACTTATATTTATGTTTCTAAGGTGTGTAGGCAAAATGATAGCGAAAATGCTAGGGTTAACATATGATACTGCTGTTAAGCATCGCAGCCTTCATAGGAAGCATGCTGTTGCTGTACGTGGGCTCAGAAGGAATAGTCCACGCAGCGACAAGGCTAGCCCACACGCTAAACCTTCATAAAGCAGTTGTTGGAACCGTTTTTGTCGCGTCCGTAACCTCAGCCCCGGAGCTTTTAAGCTCGTTGACGGCAGCCTTCTACGGTTCTTCACACATGGCCTTGGGCAACATAATAGGCTCAAACATTTACAACGTTCCATTAATAATAGGCATATGCGGTTTAATCGGAACATTCAAAATCAAAAACTCAACAATAGGCAAAGAATGCCTATTCATGATGGGATTGGCAGCATTGCTAATGATTCTAACTTTGGTAGCCCGCGTAGTGGCATGGTGGACTGGCATAATCTTTCTGGCCTTCTATCCAGCTTTTATATACCACTCAATCCGAAAAGGAAACGGAAATGGCGCCTCAGAAAATCCACAAAACAAAAGTTTGAAAAAGCTGGCGGCAGCCATGGTTTTAGGTGGGGCCGCATTAGTGGCTGGAACCTTCCTCCTTGTATATAGCGCCATCGAGTTGGCTGAGCTTTTCGGCCTAAGCCAGTTCTACGCCGGGCTTACGATCATGGCTTTGGGCTGTGTTGTTCCAGAAGTCGCCGTTTCAGTGGCTGCAGCCCTCCACGGTGAGCAAGAAATATCCATCGGCAACGTGATAGGCGACAACATAATAACCGCAACCCTAGTGCTGGGGTTGGTCGCCCTAATAAAATGGCACTTCACCGTTTCAGTAGAGGAGATTTTGACAACAGTGCCCTTCATGATTCTTGTAACGTTTATCTTGTTTGTGATGAACAGGCGAAGCCACAAAATAACAAAGCCTTGGAGCATACTAATGTTGGCTATAGCCATAGCAGCCTTCATAATTGAAACATTTAACCATGTAGCCTAACCATTTTTACGAAGAAAGCCTCCTTTAGACCGCTGGCTTTTTATTCTTCAACCGTTATTGCCTGTGTTGGACAAGACACCACGCAAGCCATGCATGCTATGCAGTCGCTCTCCCGAACTGGGACAGACTTTTGAGCGTCTGAGTATTCGGGCAGCTTTTTAAGTTCAAAAACATTTACTGGACAGATTTCAGCGCATACGCCGTCGCCGTTGCATTTACTCCAATCAACCTTGACTTTTGGCATAATCCTAATCCTCTCCATAGAGTTTGATGGTTAAGCCTTTTAATTCTTTTCATGCCTTCAAAAGTCCACATATATCTGCGAACAACAGTAGGATGAGAAAATCATCTCGAAGCCTCGGCTCTCCGCAAATTTTATGGCTTCTTCAGCTGGAAAAGCTATGGAGTCCACACCGGCTTTAATGGCTAATATGTCTGTTTCCGCTCTATGCTTGCCTTTTGGGCGCATGCAGCCTAAGGCTATGGGTGTTTCTGGAAACATTGTTCTTGCAACAGCCAACACCCGCGCTATGTCCAATGGTTTAGGCGGCTTCACGTGTGCCATGGCTGTCCCGTGGATTGGCATGAAAGCGATAACTACAAGGGCTGAGGGATTGTAACGCGAAATCATCTGCAACGCGTTAAGTTCGCCCTTAAGCCTTCCATAATGAAGCCCAACAATAACGTGGGGAACAAAAGGTAAACCGGCTTGGCTTAAGGCTTTCAAAGCGTTTTCATAGCTTTCAACCGTTAAATCGAGATTGTAAATTTCCCTTATTGTTTCATTCGCCCCCAAAATATCTATAAGAGCTGCATCCACACCAGCCTCTTTAAGCCTCAAAGCCCTCTCAAAATTTGTAACGCCAACGTGGGCGAAAACCGTCAACCCAAAGTCAGCCTTAACCCGCCTAATGACTTCAACAAAACGGTCCAATGGAACAGAGCCATCTGGCAGGCAGCCGCCGCTGATTAGGCAGCCTAAGGCTCCATCGGCCTTAAGTTTTCCGCATAGGCTGTAAAGCTCCTCAGGGGTTGTGGCTGGATACATGGTTTTCAAGACTTTGCCGCCGCAGTGCTTGCATTTCAAAGCGCACCCTTTTCCAGTCACTGAGATTGTTGGAAAATCCCGCGGTGAAGAGCAATAGTAAGCGGTCCTATAATACATGAAGCTTGGAGCATAAAAGCGAATTTTTCTAGGCTTTGGGCGCCCTATAGTTCTATTTAAAAGGCGTGATAACTCTTCGTTCGGCATCTGCCAAATCGTTTCTGGAACTGCCATTTCCCTTCTCTAGGTAAAGCATGCGACGGGGTTAATAAACCTCTTTAAGCTTAATCCTTTACATTCTCTTTTTCGCTATCAGATATTACTGGTGTTGGCGTTGTTTCGATTTCCGAAGCCTTAATGGATTTTGCAATTTTGTCCAAGTATCTTTGGAAGCTTAGGGTTCTGAAAACAGCCATGCCTCTTTCCGTTATGGCGTAGAGCCTCTTTTTGCCACTTGTCCTTTCATGGACAAGCCCGTGTCTGAGGAGCGATTCCAAGTATCGTTGGAGCAGCGCGCAGTCCATGTTTGTTCTGTAGGCTATGCTGTCAACAGTTAATGGTCTTTTCGCTAACGCTGATAGAATAGCCTCATAGGTTTCAAGCTTTGACCTTCGCATTCTTGCACACTCTGAAAAGGCTTGTTAGACATGGATATGATAAAAAACTTATGAATCTGAAATATTTAGCAGAAAACCACATAATCAGCGCGCGTGACACGAAGTGGACGGCGAGCTTCCGGAGAAGGTGCGGGTTTCGCTGGGCTCCGCCATAACTATTGGCTTGTTAAGCGGGAAGCTTGATGCTAAGCCAACAACCGCCTACCTCATGACCTATCGAGAGGGCAAGTGCACGGCTAACTGTGGTTTCTGCCCCCAAGCCAGAAAAAGCCACAGCAGAGCAGACATGCTCTCAAGAGTTTCTTGGCCACCATTCTCTATGCAGAATGTTGTAAAAGCTTTAGACGAAGCTGTCAAAAGCGGCTGGATAAAACGTGTTTGCGTTCAAGCCTTAAATTATCCAGAAGTTTTCACCCATCTTCAAGCCATTGTAGAAGCAATTACCCGCAATGTAAGGGTTCCAGTGTCCGTTTCATGTCAACCTTTAAACATGGAAAACGTAAAGCGCTTGGCCAAAGCTGGAGCCGAAAGAATAGGCATACCGTTAGACGCGGCAACCGAGGAAATCTTCGACAAAGTTAAAGGGTTGTCAGCTGGAGGCCCCTACGAGATGAGGAGGCAACTAGCTCTTCTCGAAGAGGCTGTAAAAGTTTTTGGAAAAGGCAAAGTTAGCACCCACCTAATAGTGGGTTTGGGAGAAACAGAAAAAGAAATGGTGTACATGATTCAAAAATGCGTTGACATGGGGGTTCTGCCAGCCCTTTTCGCGTTTACTCCAGTTGCTGGAACCGCGTTGGAAAACATGAATCCACCACCCATCCCACAGTATAGACGAATTCAGCTGGCTCGCCACCTGATAGTTCATGAGATAGCAAGATGTGAAGACATGGGCTTTGACTGGGAAGGACGTATAACCGATTTCGGTGTTGACAAGCAAACCCTAAAACAGGTGGTTGAGTCTGGAGCGCCTTTTCAAACATCTGGCTGTCCAAACTGCAACAGGCCTTACTACAACGAGAAGCCAAGCGGCCCAATCTATAATTATCCAAGACCCCTAAACACGGAAGAGATCAAGCGAGCTATCGAGGAACTGGCATACTCTAGGGTTCTTTAACCTTCAGCGGTGGCGCTGGAATTTTGGGCTTTTGCCTAGTAACTTGCTCAACTATTTGCCAAAACTCTTCTTCAGTTATGCCTTTCCGCAACTCCCTCATCAACCTTTTAATTTGATAGAAGATCATTTGAGCCCCACCCTTGTCCATGCTTTCCTGAAGGCTTCGGATTCTCCTAACTATTTCGTCTATTTGCCAAGGCATAGCCTTAATCCCAGCAGCCTCTAAACGTTTTTGGACGAGCTGTCTTCCACCGCTTCGACTGATGTAGAGTTGAGGCTCCCTTTCAACCATTTCCGGCGGGAACGGCTCGTACAAGAGCGGGTGGGCCAACATTCCCTCCACGTGTTCTTCAACTTCGTAGGCGAAGGCGTTTTCACCCACTACTGGTTTGTGGAACTGTATGGGCAATGCAAAGCTTTTTTCCGCTTGCTGGGCAAGCCTATAAAGCTTCTTCATATCCACGCCCGTGTCTATGTCGTATAGAATTTCCAAGGCTGCAACAACCTCCTCCAAGGGGGCTACGCCGGCCCTCTCACCGAAGCCAGCGACACATGTCTGAACGTAGGCAACACCTTCCTCCACGGCGGCCAAAGTGTTCGCTGTTGCTAAGCCGAAGTCATTGTGGCAGTGAACGGAAAGGGGCGGCACTTTCCCAAGGGACTGTTGCAGCCCATCCCTAACATGGGAAACCAAGTAGCGCATTGACAAAGGCCTCAAAAAGCCCACAGTGTCTGCGATGACAAGTCTATCTGCACCAGCCCTTACGGCCGCTTCAAAAATTTGCAGAATATCCTGCAAAGGTGTTCTCGAAGCATCCTCAAGAACAAAATCAACAATGACACCGTGTCTTTTAGCGTATTCAATGCATTCAATGGTGTTTTTGAGAACCTGCTCCCTTGACATTTTAAGCCTATATTGAAGGTTAAGCCCATTAAACGGTGTAAAGATTGGAATTTCTTTAATACCGCAGTCGAGGCATGCCTCCACATCGCTTTTGGTGGCACGGGCTGAGGCGGCTATACTGGCTTGCTGAAAACCCTCGTTAGCTATTCTTTTAACAGCGTTTTTCTCCTCCTCTGACAACGCTGGAAAACCAACATTAATAATGGAGACTCCAGCTTCATCTAAAAGCTTGGCCAGTTTAACCCTTTCCACATAGGTCAGAAACACTGTTGGAGTTTCAACACCTTCCCTTAAAGTTCCATCCCAAACGTAAACTCTATCCGGAAGCTTCGGCGGAAGATTTTTCCTTAAACGGTTATAATTGGCAATCAATCCTTGAGCTTCAAGCTTTTTAAATATTGTTTTCCGCATGACACCACATTCCATTCGATAAGCAAGAGACCCGACGCTTCTAAAATTAACCATGCACTTATATAAGAATTGACATTTTTAACACTTCAGTAAACAGTTTGCTGCGCTTCCGCTTTTTCTGGCAAGCGTTTCTAGCCTTGTTTCTGTTTCTCTTTTTCCGCATTCTCCCTTATCGCCTTTAGCAAGTTCTTGAAAATCCTCATGTCCGAAACGTTCACCACTGGGATTTGGAGGCTCTTGTCAACCTCGTAGATTCTCTCGTATTTTGGAAACTCCGCATAGCATATTTGGCTTATTGGAAACTCGCGGTTTTTCAACTCATGCTCAAAGGATTTTTCGTAAACTTCTAGGCACAGTAGATACCCGTCTATCCAGTAAAGCCTACTCGCGCCGTACGTGGTGGCGCACCACGCGATGTCGCCCACATTACGCTTGTCCAATCCCAAAACCGTGACTTTTCTTGTGGGAGATATTTCCACGTCCATGCCGCTTCACCCTTTAAACGGAGTATTCAACACTTCTTTAACCTTGCCACTTATTTTCGGTCCAAGCCCGTAAACGGTTTTCGGCCACTCGTCAACGTTTAGGAACGCAGTTAACGGCGTTTTATAGGATTTAAGGATTGCTATGGCTTTCTCCCTTCCAATGTTGGGCAAACTTGCCACAAAAAAGATTTGAGCATCCTCCAAGGTTTCGCATTTCTTGACGGGGTGCACCGTTGGAACCCGTTTCTCAACTATCTGTTCTTGGCGGGCTGCAATGTATAGGAAATCAACAGTCTCCTCATGGGATGTGGTGTTCACTATGGCTATGCCATTCTTCGCCAAATTGAACAATGCACCCCAGACAGCCTCCGGTTTTATTCGGCTAAACCTGTAAATTATGGGCATGTAGCCTTCAAGAAGGATCAACGCTTTGGGATAAGTCTCCTTAAGCTTGAAAAGCTGTTCGAAAAGGTAGCGGTGCGTAAGCGTGTAAACAAAGTCTTGAACCCGTTTCCGTTCAACAGCACACATATCAGACAGAATATAGTCGCCCTTCTCCAAAGGCTCTATTTTCACGTTCACGCCTTTTTCCCTAAGCCCCTTAACAATTTTTTCGGCGCTGCTGGCTTCCCGGCTATCCACGATGATTGTTGGTTCTTGTTCGTCACCCTTCTTTTCTTTCAAATACGGCATCAGCGTTTCAGTTCCAGACAATGGCATCAACTCTAACTTGTATGCTTAACGGTGGAGACTATTTTCTCTTGCGTTTCAAAAAAGACCTCTAAAGTGTAAAAATCAAAAATACATGCAGGAATAATGAGAAAAACTTAGGTCTAGGGGAAACAGTATACACAAAAGCGTACTGTCCATTGTTGCGTCATGGTTTTGTGTGGTTGTTTAGAGTTTAGAAACTGCCTCTATTTACGTAAATGTTATTAAAGTATAACTTTTAGTGACTTTGGTGCCGAGAAGCGAAAGATTGTTTGAGACATTATATAAGATCACCAATCAAAAAGTTGTCAAGGCTAAGATGACCGAAGCCTCAATCACTTTGCTTGAGAACCCCAAGACATTAGGAAGAAGAGGTTTCAAAAGCTATCAATGGAAACAACGTGAAGATTCAGGAGCCTGAAGCTTTTCCCGACGTGTCGGAAAACTATGCCCAAGTTAGTACAGGCATTCGAGGGTTCTATGTGTGGCGTAGAGGGATAAAAATCCGCGCGGCGATGCTTCTTCCCTATGATGGCGCAGTTTTCTATTGCTGGAATGAAGTTTCAGAACAGCGTCTTTTGAGCAAAAGGTATTATAATAGCAAAAATCAAAATTAAACTTTCGATGAAGGAAATTGTTATTGTAGGACTGGGCGGTCAGGGGCCTAAGCTAGCTGGCGACTGTCTAGTTTACGCTGCGTTGCTGGAGGGGAAGTACGCGCAGTCACGGCCTTGCTACGGGCCTGAGAGAAGAGCTGGAGTAGTGACAGTTTTTTATAGGATAAGTGATACGCCAATAAGAAAAAAGTGCACTTTTATGGAGGCTGACTGCATTTTATTAATGCATGAATATCTGTTTGAAGACTTCACGTCTTCAGGCTTAATTGCTGCTGGTAGTGTCGTTAAGAACGGTCCCTCCTTATTAAGGTTTGATGACTCCATGCTCAGGGGTATGCTTTATTTTGGGGGTACGGGGGTGACAGATGTTAAACTTAGAAAAGGAGGGGTTCTAATAGCTAACGCTAGGTTGAACCCTGAAGAGATTAAATTTAAAGCTGAAGTTAAACCATCGAGAGTAGCCACATTAGATGCCTATGCCATTTCTCGAGAAATATATGGGGATAGGCCGATTCCGATAGTTAATACCATTATGATGGGCGCTTTTGTTAAAGCTACAAATTTGTTAAAACTCAATTCGGTAATTGACGCTATAAAGCACCGCTGGCCAGAAGCAGCGGATTTAAACATCAAAGCAGCCTTGATGGGTTACGAGGCCACAAAAGTGGTGGAGGTTGGGCTATGATGGAAGAAAATAAAAAAAGGCTGAAGTTTCCTCAAGCTCCACTTTCGGTTGCGCAAAGATTATGGATGTTTGAGGCTGGGGACATGGAAGGGTGTTTATGGGGGGGACCCTGGCTTTGGCCTGTGAGACGTGAACTAGTGCCTCCAATTCGTCTTCCAGCCCCTAACAACGAAATTTGCAACCAATGTGGACTATGTATAGATTATTGTCCCGAAGGCATAATATTCAAAGCTGAGAAGGGAGTCGTCATCGACTATACATATTGTAAAGGATGCCTCATATGCGTTAACGAATGCAAAAGGGGAGCAATGAAACTGAAACAGTGAGGTGTTTCCATGGAGCGTGTTGAAGCTTTAACAGGAAACGAAGCAATAAGCTGGGGTGTAAGGCTATGCCGCCCCCAACTTATAGCGGCTTATCCTATAACTCCTCAAAGCGAAATAGTTGAAATCCTCTCTAAATGGGTGGCTGACGGCGAACTTGACGCGGAGTTCGTAAATGCAGAGGGAGAACATAGCGTTGGAGGCATCGTTATGGGTGCCTCCGACGCAGGTTTAAGGGTTTTCACGGCCACATGCTCGCAGGGTTTAGCATACGGGTTTGAGTACTTCTCCCTAATAGGGTGGTCAAGGCTTCCAGTTGTCATGGCTGTAACTAACAGAGCTTTGGGAGGCTTCACAATTTACTGTGATCATAGAGATTCACTTTCATTAGCGGATCATAACTGGATACAATTTTACTGTGAAGACAATCAAGAGGCTTTAGACACGGTTATACAAGCCTATAAAATAGCTGAAGACCCGAGAGTTTCTATGCCTGCCATGGTGTGTATTGACGGATTTTACCTTAGCCACACAACCTCAATTGTAAAGATTCCTAGCCAAGCCTTAGTGGACGAGTTTTTGCCACCTCCCAGGAGATCGCAACCCTTAACGTTGAAAACTAATGAAAATTTCGAAACGCTCAGAACAACTTGGGCTAGGGAAATGTATAAAGCGTTGGTTAATGAACACGCGAAAGTCGTTATTGACGAGGTGGATGAAGAGTTTGGCAGAAAATTTGGCCGTAATTATGGCGGTTTGATAGAGGCATACCGATGTGAGGATGCAGATCTTGCCATAGTGGCTATGGGATCCATGGTTGGGACAGCGAGGGAGGTTGTTGACGAATATAGAAGCAATGGTGTTCCTGTGGGTTTGGTTAAACTTAGGGTTTACCGCCCATTCCCAAAAGAGCATATCCGCAAAATTGCAAAAAATGTTAAAATTATGATTGCAATGGACAGAAACACGGCGTGGGGCTCGCCTGGCGGAGGGGGAGCTATTTTTGAGGACTTAAAATCAGCCCTGTATCATTCAGATATCCGCCCCCTCCTCATAGATTTTGTAGTTGGCCTCTACGGGATAGATGTCACAGAAGCAGACTTCAAATATGCTATTGAAGAAGGATTCAAAGCCCTTAAGAAAGGTAAAGTTGAAAAAGAAGTCGAGTGGCTTTATTTTGGAAGACCTTATAACGTTGAAACGATTCCGTTGACCGATGATGTAAAACCAAAACCCTCCGACCTCCGATATAAAGGAAGAGTTGTGCTTCCAGGCGACTTATGTTGTCCAGGTTGCGCATACCCCCTTGCAATGAGACATTTCATTGAAGGTTTGGGTAAAACAATAGTTTCCGTAGATGTTGTTGGCTGTAGGGCTTTGGGACCAACAGTTCTTGGAGTTTGGTGTCAGGCACTTCTCTCAGGAGCATCAAGCTACGCTTCTGGAGTGTCCAGAGCCCTTAAAGTTCTGGGCAAAAGAGAATATGTCGAAGTCGTGTACTGCGGAGGCGACGGCGGCATTTCGGATGTGGGCTTTCAACCCCTATCCGGAGCCGCTGAGCGCAACGAAGACATGCTTGTTATCTGCTTAGATAACGAGGCATATATGAATACCGGCATACATAGAAGCAGTTCAACCCCACTATATGCGTGGACAACGACCAGCGAAGTTGGTAAAATTAAAGCAGGTAAACTTGAGAACAAAAAAGATATGCCACTCATCATGGCTGCCCACAACATCCCTTATGTTGCCACGGCAAGCGTTTCACATGTTCGGGATCTTATCTACAAGGCTAGAAAAGCCTCAGAAATAAGGGGTTTCAGGTACATACACATACTCACACCTTGTCCGTCGGGATGGCGTTTCCCACCCGAGAAAACAGTGGAGGTTGCCAGGCTTGCTGTGCAAACCGGATACTTCCCGCTGTTTGAAATTGAAAATGGAAAAAAGTTTAGATTTACGGTGAAGCCGCCTCAAAAACCGAAACCAATAATCGAATTTTTAAAGCTTCAGGGAAGATTTGCACATCTGAGAGAAGCTGATATTATGGAAATTCAAAGCCTAGTGGATTCTAGGCTTCAGTATTTAAAACATTTATCCAAGTTTAATTTGCAATAAGGTTTAAGGGGTTCGTATGACTGAAAGCAGAAAATGGAAAGTTTTCATATTTTCGCCTTACGACTTTGGCTGGGATAAAACTGCCGTCGATGAATGTTATGACCGTCTGAGGAGAGAGGGATGTGAGTTAACTTTTGCTGAACATTTAACTATCCCAACAAAAGAGGAGCTTATGGAGCTGGGAAAAGGCGCCGACGCGTTCATCGGCGTTCAAAGTAAAAAGGAACGCATAGACGAACATGTCTTAAAAAATGCGCCCAACCTTAGAATCATCGCAAAATGTACCATAGGGGTGGATGAAATAGATTTAGAGGCTGCTACAAAGTTGGGGATTCTTGTGACGAATGCTCCATGCGAATCCACAACCATAGGCGTTGCTGAGAACACGGTTACACTAATGCTTGCGCTGCTTAAAAAAATCACGTTAAGAGACAAACTTACAAGGAGCGGAGTATGGAGGCCTCCTGAGGTTAAAGGCGTTTATGTTCGTGGACGCATTAAAGTGGGCTTTATAGGGTTCGGCAGGATTGCGAGGGAAGTCAGCAAACTTCTTGAACCATGGGGTGTTGAACGAGTGGCTTATGATCCATACGTTCCAATGACAATGTTTAAGCAAGAAAACGTGACATCGGTAGACCTGGAAACTTTACTTAGAGAATCAGATGTTGTTCTAGTTTTGGCTTCATTAACCTCTGAAACGTATCACATGATAGGTGAAAAAGAGCTGAAAACTATGAAAAGAACAGCCTACATAGTCAATACTGCAAGGGGAGCCATAATAGACGAGAAAGCCCTTATTAAAGCTCTAAGAGAAAAGTGGATAGCGGGCGCTGCCTTAGACTGTTTTGAACAGGAGCCTCTAAAACCAGACAGTCCCCTCTTAGACTTAGAAAATGTTATACTTAGCCCCCATTGTTCCGACTTTAACATATGTGCCGGCGCTGAATTTGAAGGTGTTAGGTTGGCCACAGAAAACGTATTGAAGGCTTTACATGGAGAAGTTCCTTCGTGCATTGTTAATCCGGAAGCTTTACCTAAATGGCTTGAGAGGTTTGGGAAAAAACCTCAGAAAGGTGGCGGATAAACGTCAAACGTCTTATTCGTCATTCATCGTATAGTACATTAATTCCTCAATGTTTTTCGGCTTAAGCACCAGTTTATCCCTGCCAACCTTCGTTCCGTTGACGTTTAGAACGTCCAGCTCCGAATTAAATATTGGGGGGAGGTCTGGATCAGCATAGGGTCCGCGTTGCCTCCATAACTCAAGAGCCATCTTGACGTCATAGGGTACAAGTTCCCTGTGTGGGTCACGTTCCTTTATTATCACTGCAGGTTTAACTTTATCAGGTTCAGGCATCCCCTTGAGCTGCTGTGTTAGCTTAAACTTCTTGCTGTACTTTTCAATAAGTTGATCAATGGGCCCAAAATCCAACGCTCTCATAGGACAACTTGCAACACATATTGGAAGCATATTCTGTTCAAGCCTATCTATACACATTGTGCATTTTTGAGCTTTCTCAGATTTGTCGTCGCTTGCAAATAAAATGGATCCGTAGGGACAAGCATCCCAGCAGGCCCTGTTACAGTTAACTATGGATGGATTGCAATATTCCTCGTCTATTAAGACGGCGCCATATTTATCTTCCTTTAAAATTGCACCTGCCGGGCAAGCGTCCCTGCAAACGGGGTTTTCGCAGTGGTAGCATGGTATTGCAAGGAAATTTAATCTTACTTGAGGCCACGTCCCCTCCTCCCATTCAAACACCCTCATGTACTTCACCGGGCCCGGTGGAATTTGGTTCCAAGTTTTACACGCTATCGAACATGTTTTGCAGCCTATGCATCTGCTTTGGTCGAAAAAGAATCCGTACTGAGCCATTAACAGTTCACCTTGCAATATGTTGGAAGGTTCTTTTTAATGGGTCCTTTATATTTCTCTATTTCTACGCAACCCGTCGCCGTTGGTGGGCATGGGGGGCTTTTGTCGTCGTATAAAAATACGCTTGGCGACCCTCCCCAATCTACTCCGTCATCGTCTGGATCATAATAGGCGCCGTGATGAATAATGACCACGCCAGGTGATATTCTAGAAGTCACGTAGGCTGGAAGTATAGCTTTTCCTACATCGTTATATACGAGGCATAAGTCACCATCATTGATTCCACGCTTTTTTGCATCAGCCACATTAATCCAGACGGAGTGTCTGTAGTTCTCTCTTAAATAGTTGCTTTGCCAACCATAGGAGTGAATACGATATCTTGAGTGGGGCGTAAGTAACATAAGCGGATACTTTTTAATTAAGGGGTCTTCCATCCCCCTAACACATGGTTGATATGTTGGAATGGCTGTTTGATCCCTCCAATCGTTTGGAACCCATGCTATCCATCTTCCCATATGGTCAAAGTGCATTTTTCCCCTCTCCTTTTCGTCAAGCATGAAATCGCATAGGAACTCTATTTTTCCTGACTTTGTCGAGAAACCTTTACCCTTTACAACTGCACTGTAGCATGGCTGTAAAGGTTTTTCAAAGTACTCATTTAAATTAACAATAGGATGTTTCTTAATTTCTTCAGAGGATGGTAAGGGTTTGTCAACTTTGCCTCCATAATATTCGATACCCCTCTCTAACATTTCCTTAATTTGTTCGTAACACATGTCAAAGAAATCCTCTATGTCTTGGTCCCAGCTTTCATCACTAACATATATTGGTAGATATTTAGCCGGTCCAATGCCTAAGGCCCGAGCTATCTTCGCGTAAATCCACATATGATGCTTTGCTTCACCTCTTGGTGGGACTAAACGTGGAAAATACTGAAGAAACTCGTTAATGCATAGAATTTGCACATCCTCCCATTGGTCCAGTACTGGCAATATTATGTCTGAAAACCTTGCCGTTGGCGTCATAAATGAAGCAAAGCTAACTATAAGTCTAAGTCTACTTAGTGCTTTAACAACGTGGTTTGCTGCGTAGGGAGCCGTAACGATCGCATTAGTGGTGGATCGAAAACCATAATTTCCGTGAAACAGTATCTTCGGATTGGGGTCTGGATGTGCTGGGTCACAGTTCCATCCGATTATCCTCCTAAACTCCTCGCTGCTCATTTCTCCCCTTTCAACTTTTTCAAGTAAGTAGAGCATTTGACCAAATCTTGTACTTCTATACATTCTGGGGTTTATGTTGGGTTCGTGGGGCGTTCTTTGGGCGCGCTGTTCGTATTGTGTATAGAACAGGTGGAACGGCTCAATTCTAAATCTGCTCCACGGATTAGCTAAGGCTGAACCTCCAGGCATTGCAACGTAGCCCATCATTGACTGAAGTATAACTGCAGCCCTCGCCACGTTCTCTCCGCGACTTTTCCTGGCTACGCTCCAGTTCTTCCATAGAAAGGTAGGCTTGGATTTTGCATATAGTCTTGTGAGTTCATAAATTGTTTCAGCTGGAATACCGCATATTTTCTCAGCCCATTCCGGCGATTTGGGCACACCATCGCCATACGGGTTATCTTGACTTTTAGGTTCGCCAATAATATATCTTCGCCACATATCAAAGCCTTTAGGCTCCACCCATTTTTCAACAAACTCATGATTGTATAAATCTTCTTTGAAGAGTACATATGCCATTGCACACATCATAGCCATGTCCGTGCCTGGCTTGATGGGGATCCATTGATCACAAAGAGTTTCAGCCGTTGCACTATATCTTGGATCAATTGCAATTACAGGGGTTCCTCTCTCCCTTGCTAGTCGAATAAAATATGCAACGTTGTGGCCCGGCCCATAATGGTGAACGTCGGGAGTAGCCCCCCATAAAATGATTAACTTGCTATTTAACAACATATCCGCCATACTGCCCCACTCAATTGGGGTTGGATACTTAGCTGAATCTGGCAGTGCTCTTGCCTCTGGGGGAACCGCATATTCACCCATAGCCATGCCGTACATAAGATGCATGGTTTGCCTTTCAGGATCGAAGGAACACCATCCCCAGCCCTGAATACCGCAGTTCAACCAGCCTAACAGGTTATCCAAAAAGTATGTGTCAGGATAACCCACCATGACACAATATTTATTATTTTTCCCCTCGGACGTGCCCATTTTCATCATCCTCAATGCACCTTTTTATCTCCTCAGCGATCAAGCCTATGGCTTCATCCCATGAAATTCTTACAAAACCGCTTTTCCCCCGATTTTGAGGATTCGGGTTTTCAGGGCTCCAATCAGCCCTCTTTAACGGGTATAATATGCGTTGGGGATGGTTTATCATTTCAGGGAAAGCATAGGCGACCTCGCATGGCCGTTGCTGTAACCTCTGCTTGACGAAATCTAGATCATTAAGAACTTCATCTTCTCTCGCGACGTTTCTGTTATAGAGATCATCAGGTTCAACGCAGACTATTTTTCCATCCTTTATGCGTAGCTTCAGAATGCATCCGCCGCCATGGCACATCGGGTAGCAGCCGCTGTATCGAACTTCCTCTCCCGAATGTTTAGTTTTAAGTCTCTCTACAATGATTTTAACTCTGTCTGAACTCATGTGTTTCACACATTAAAGAAATCCGCACTGTATATTAAATTTTTTCAGAAAATTGATGATTCGTGCCAGCGTCTTCGAAGCCTTTTAACCGCGCAGCATCAGCGTTACAACGAAACTCGACGAGAAACAAGAAAACTTTAGGTTTTAACTGTGGAATAAATTGTCCTCATGTTCAAAATTGGAAGGGAGAAAGCAAACATGGAACCTAAAACAAAAGTCTGCGGTGACGCTCCCAAAACATAGCAGCCAAAGCAAGCTCTTCAAAAACCTAGACTGTGTGGAGCTCAGAGGCGATTAAGACGCTGTAGATGTAGCGTGTGGGCTACCTTCATGGAGGAAGCGTTAATGGTGCGCGGCCACCTTGCTTCTGAAGTGGAAAGGGGTGAGCTACTCCACGACTAAAGTCGGGAGCTTCCAGCGTTTAGAGTAGGCTTTGCGCCTATCTCCTCATCTGCTGGTTCAGGGGGCTCACATCTCCCCCATCCCATGCCTCTCTTTAAGGCATGGGCTATATTTATGCAGGCGTTCAGGTCTCTATTGTAGATTAGCCCGCATTTCGGGCATCTGAACTGCAAGGGAACATCCCAAGCAATTCTTCAACACACGACTATTTAAACCTAGCCCATTCATCCCAGAGCTTTAGCTCTGGGTTTTCTGGGCACCCCTTTTTATAATACTTTCCATAAATGGAATTAGGCGTTAGCTCGCCTTTGTCTATTCCGGCCTTGTAAACTCGTAAGTTGGGTTTCCTTCCTGGGTGATCTTTGCTATAAGTTTGGCTTTCATACCCACCTTGATTTCTGAAAGTTTGAAACCAGTCAACCATGCAAGCACCCGAACACCCTCTTTTAGTCTGCCAATAGCCACGGTGTAGGGTTTTTCATGTTGAAAGCTTGCTGGTCTAACAACAACATGTGTGAAAGTTTCAATTGTTGCCTCATTGCCCAGTTCAACCCACTCCATGTTGGAAGTCAGACACTGCGAGCAGTCAGCAACTGGTGGAAAATAGAGACGCCCACAACCTTTACATTTAGTGGCAAGTATCTTCCCCTGTTTGAGCCCCTCCCAGAAAGGCAAAGTTTTGTTTATGGGTATTTCCTGCACGACTTTTATTTCCCTAGATTTTATTGACGGCATAGCCGCCATACAATCACCTCTTCAAGATTATGACATAACAATAGTGGCCTGTTCCGCCAACGTTATGGGCTAATGCTACATAATTTTTCATTGGTGCCTGCCGCTCCTTTTCAACAGCTTCTTCTCTTAACTGTTTTGTCAACTCGTATATCATGGAACAGCCCGTCGCGCCTATGGGGTGGCCTTTAGCTTTTAACCCGCCGTCAACATTTATGGGGATTTTTCCACCTATCTCGGTTTGTCCCTCGCGGATCAGCTTGGCACCCTCGCCTTTCTCGCAGAATCCAAGATCTTCATACGCCATTATCTCGGCAATAGTGAAACAGTCGTGGACAACTGCCAAGTCAAGCTGGTCCGGCGTAACCCCGGCCATCTTATAAGCCATTTGAGACGCTGAAACCGTTGCCTCCAGACCCACATAATCCAGCCTTTTGCTCATGTTAGCCGTCCCAGAGGCATAGCCCACCCCGGCAACCCATACGGGGGTGTCAATTTTAAGTTCCCTCACCTTATCTTCTGAAGCAAGAATGATTGAGGCTGCACCGTCAGATACTGGACAGCAATCAAAAAGCTTCAGGGGCCAAGCGATAACCATTGAAGACAAAACATCTTCAACATTTATCCTATTCTGAAGGTGGGCTATCGGGTTCATTGAAGCATACTTGTGATTTTTAACTGCAACTAAGGCCAAATCCTCCTCTGTTGTTCCAAACCTTGCCATGTGGGCTGTTGCGTATAAGGCGTAATAAGCCGGAAAAGTCAAGCCGAAATTGTGAAACTCCCACAAATAGTAGCCAGCCCTTCCAATCCACTCCATCATGGTGGGCGTGTCAATTTCCCTCATCTTTTCAACACCTAAGGCTAAAGCGATCTCCACATGTCCGCTTGCCACAGCCCAATAAGCTGTTGTAAAAGCTGCACTTCCACTGGCACACGCAGCCTCACAACGCACAAGCCCCGCGCCTGTTAAACCACAATACTCGGCTGAAACCACAGCGGGGAGGAGCTCCTCACACCACGCTCCTGCCCCAGCGGAACCTACAGCCACAAACTCTATGTCTTTTGGAGAGATCCCAGCATCCTCAATGGAGGGTTTAAAAGCTTCGAAGGCTAGCTCCGCCACATTCACATCATTTCTAACACCAAACTTTGAACACCCAACACCGATAACCGCTACTTTTCTCAATTCCACACACGTCCCAATCGTGATTGATTAAAGATTGAAGGCTTCACTTGCCTTTGAATTCAGCTTTCCGTTTTGACATGAAGGCTTCTACGCCTTCTTTCAGATCATTTGTGGAGAAAATCAAGGCTGTTAGACCGGCTTCCAAGCGTAGCCCGGCTTCCAATGGAACTTGTGTTCCAAAGTTTAAAGCTTGCTTGGCATATTTCAGAGCTATTGGCGGGCCTTCGCTTAATTTTTTAGCCAGCCCTCTAACTTCGTCTTTGAGCTTCTCATAATGCACAACCTTGTGGACCAAGCCCACCTTAAGCGCTTCTTCAGCCTTAAGCCTAACTCCAAGCATGATCATCTCCTTAGCCTTTGCCAGCCCAACAATTCTCGTAAGCCTTTGGGTTCCGCCCCACCCGGGCATTAGGCCAAGGGTTATTTCTGGAAACCCAAGCTCAGCGTGTTCCGCAGCGATCCTAAAATCGCAGGCTAATGCAAGCTCTAGTCCGCCTCCAAGGGCGAAGCCGTTTATAGCTGCTATAACCGGCTTTGACATCTCTTCTATTTTGCCAAAAACCTTTTGGCCCAGCCTAGAAAATTCTTCGGCTTTAACCGGTGTAGCCTTCGGGAACATGGTGACGTCTGCGCCAGCACTGAAAGCTCTGTCGCCTTCGCCGGTTATAACCACGCACCTTATGGATTGATCTTTTTCAGCGGTGTCCAAGGCGTCTGCAAGCTCTTCCATCAAAACATCGTTGAAGGCGTTCAGCCTATGTGGCCTGTTTAAGATTATCCACAAAACGTTTTCTTCCCTTTCCATTTTTAGGGTTTCATATACTTTACTCATAACGTTTTCACCCGAACCATGTTTTCTAATCAAGCCTATATTACTCTTGGGACACTTTCAGAACTTTCTGAGAAGGTACTTAAGCACTGTAAGCTTTTGAATTTCGCTTGTACCCTCATAGATTTCCGTTATTTTCGCGTCCCTGTGGTATCTTTCAACGCGGTAGTCGCTTAAATAGCCATATCCGCCCAACGTTTGGATGGCGAAGTCTGTGGTCTCCATTGCCACGCGGCTTGCAAACTGTTTAGCCATGGCAGTCGCCATAGGATCCATCTTTCCAACGTCTACGAGCCAAGCAGCCTTGTAAGTTAAAAGCCTAGCAGCCTCTATTTTTGTTGCCAAGTCAGCCAAAGTGCAGCCTATAGCCTCATGTTGTATTATTGGCTGCCCGAAGGCTTCCCGCTGCTTTGCATATTTGAAGGCTATCTCCCAAGCGCCTTGAGCCATGCCAACGGCTTGGGCAGCCACTCCAACCCTTGTCTTGTCAAAAAACTCCATAGAGTGGTAGAAGCCCCTGTTAAGCTCGCCTACAATGTGCCAGTCGGTGACTTTAACGTTGTCGAACCGCACTTCGCCCGTCAAGGAGCAGCGGATTCCCATTTTATTGTGGATTTTTGTCACTTCAAGACCCGGGGTGCCCTTGTCCACAACGAAGAGGGTTTCGCCCCTATAGGTGGGTCGGACCTTTGTGTCTGTTTGCGTCAAAACAATTATGAAGTCGGCTATGGGAGCGTTTGTTATAAGAGTTTTCGTGCCATTTATCCACCACTCATTCCCATATTTTGTGGCTGTTGTCTCCACGCGGGTTATGTCACTTCCACTTATATTTGGCTCCGTGAAGGCTGCAGCGGAAATATAATCTCCCCTACATATGGGCGGCAAATACTTCTCCTTCTGTTCCCTACTACCGTAAGAGAGAATAAGCTCGCTTCCAAAGTTTCCGCTTGAAATCGCCACGCCCAGAGAAGAATCAGCCCTACACATTTCCTCTATCACGATACATGTTTCAAGAAGCCCATAGCCTTGCCCGCCATACTCCGGCGGAAAAAACATGCTTGTAAACCCAAGCTTTGCAGCTTTTCGATAAAGCTCTAACGGGAACTCTTCTTTACGATCCAGTTCCAAGGCAAGTTCTGGTTTAAACTCTTTTTCACAAAAATCTCTCACAGCATTCTTAATTTCAATCTGTTCCTCACTCATTTCAAACTTCATCTAATAAAACCCCCTCCCAGTTTTCTTGCCGAGCCAACCTCTGCTAACGTAATCCTCCAACAACGGACACGGCTTATAAAGCTCCATACCGTATTTTGCATGAAGCGCTTTCAACTTGTTAACAACCACGTCTATTCCGGCTCTATCTGCATATTCGCATGGGCCTGAAGGCCAACCTGCGCCAAGCTTCATTCCAGTGTCTATGTCAGGGGGGCTTGCTGCATCCTCATGTATAAGCCACGCAGCCTCGTTTACAGCGACAGCCCATGACCTTTCAACGTTGTATTCATCCATCAGGTTGAAGGGTATCCTTGGTCTTCCCTTAGTCCAGTCGTAGAAGCCTACTCCGGATTTTTGTCCAAGCTTCCCAGCCTTTACCAGTGGTTCAATTACTTCTGTGCATGGTTTTAGGCGTTCGCCATAAGCCTTGTAAAGGATTGCGCCAACTTCGTAGGCTATGTCCAGTCCGACGAAATCGGCAAGTTCAAACCATCCCATTGGAAAGCCGCCGCCATATTTCACTGAGGCATCTATTCCCTCCTTTGTCGCCTCTCCACGATGATAAGCCCAGAAAGCTTCGTTGAAAACTGCGCCTAAAACTCTGTTGACTATAAAGCCCCGCACATCTTTCCTCACAACAATGGGAGTTTTTCCAAGCCTTTTAGCCAGTTCCACAAGAATGTTAACTGTTTCCTGACTGGTTTTTTCGCCTTTAACCACTTCCACCAGCGCCATCAACTGCGGTGGGTTGAAAAAGTGCATTCCAGCCACTTTATCTGGTCTTTTGGTGGCATTTCCCATTTCAGTTATGCTCAAAGTTGAGGTATTAGAAGCCAAGATCGCGTGGGGTGGCGCTACGCTGTCGATTTTAGCGAAAACCCTCTTTTTCAATTCAAGATTTTCCGGCACAGCTTCGATGGCTACGTCTATATCTCTTGCTGCTTCTTCGTGGCTTGTGGTTGTCTTTATCCTTGCAAGCGCAGCATCCGCGTCTTCTTGTCTTATGCGTCTTTTCTCCACAAACTTGCCCAAACTCCACTTTATTTTCTCCAAAGCTTTTTGAAGGAGGTCGTCGCTTATGTCCACCATTGTCACTTCAAAGCCGCTCATTGCCAAAAGCTGTGTTATGCCGTGCCCCATTGCACCAGAACCAATAACAGCCGCTTTTCTCAATTTCTCAGCCAAACAAATATTCCTCCAGAATTGGATTATGGCTTTTCAAAATGGTATAAAACTTTCCAGAAAAACAAGTTTCACAAAAACTGGGAAAGAAGGACAATGTTTTGGAGAAGAAATATTGTGCAGTTAACCATATCCCTAAGTATGCATATACCGCGGAGTCTTGTTTTGGCGGCTTTTCTGTAAAGCTTGAATGTCTCAGTTTTCGGCTACAGCGCTTTTTGGGCTTTTACCTCGTTGATCTTGTTTTTTAGGGCTGGAACTATTTTAAAGAGGTCTTCTACTACACCGTAGTCTGAAAAGCTAAATATCGGAGCCTTTGGATCCTTGTTAACCGCTATTATTAAGTCTGAGTTTTTCATTCCGAGAATGTGTTGAAACGCTCCACTGATTCCAAGCGCCAAGTAGAGTTTCGGTTTAACCGTTTTACCAGAAGAGCCTACCTGCCTATCACTTGGAAGCCAACCCTTATCCACGACGGGGCGGGAACAGGCCAAAACCCCGCCCAAGGCCTTTGCCAGCTCTTCCACCATTGGTATGTTGCTTGGGTCTTTTATGCCTCTTCCAACGCTGACCAGAACGTCAGCGGCTGTTATGTCAACACCTCCCGGCGGCGGTAAAACATATTCCAAGAAACGTTTGCCTGTTATTTCCTCGGTTAAAGGCGATGGAATTTCTTCCACTTGTCCGTTGATTGGAACTGGCGGTTTTTGAGCTTGGAAGGCTGCTTGGCGTACAGTCACCATGTAGCGTTCAGACTTGCGAAGAACAGCCTTTGCGTTGACTTTTCCACCATACATTTGTCTAGTCACGGTGAAAACGTCGCCTTCAAAACCAAAGTCTATGCAGTCGGTGGCAAGTGGAATGTTTAGGGCGGCTGCCAACCTTGGGGCAAGCTCAACTCCATAAGATGTATGCCCAATAATCGTTAGAACTGGTTTACGCTCCGTTATTAAATGTGTAAGAACCCTTTGGTAGGCGTCAGAGTTAAAGTGTTCAAGCTTGTCATCCTCTACAAGTAAAACTTTTGGCGAGTGCTCCGCCAACGTCTTCGCATGTCCCCTAACATTCTTACCAAGCAAGACAGTCGTCAAACCAGCGCCTAATTTTTCAGCTATTTCTCTGGCTTTGGTCAACATTTCAAAGGTTATATCCCTAAATTGTCCTTGCCTATGCTCAGCTAACACAAATATCTCAGTCACGCTATATCAACCCCCTAGACTTTAGAATCTCCACAATTTTGGAGGCTACTTCTTCTGGGCTTCCCTTTAGAAACTCAGCCTGTTTCTCCACGGGTGGAACATATAGTTTCTCGATTGCAAGCCATGATCCTGCCTCGCCAACCTCGTTTTCGCTTAAGCCTACGTCCGCCAGCCCCATGACCTTTATCTCTTTCTGCATAGCTCTGCGAATCCCCATAATCGAAACGTAACGAGGCTCATTTATTCCCGTCTGAACTGTGAAAAGCGCTGGAAGTTTAATCTCCAACCGCTCCTCCAAACCGCCTTCTAGTTCACGGTTGATGACAGCCCTGCCTTCAGCAAACTCGATCTTTTTAACCATCGTTGCATGTGGAATCTTGAGCAACTCCGCTAAGACTGGGCCTACAACGGCGCTTCCATCATCGCTTGCCTGTACACCCGTCAGAATCAGGTCGAAATGCATGTTTTTAATAACGCTGTAGAGGATTTTTGCTGTAACATATGCGTCTGAACCCTCAAACTTCGGGTCTGTCAATCGGATGGCCTTATCTGCACCGCGTGCCAAACATTTACGCAGCGTGCTGTCGGAGTCTTCCGGACCAACAGTTATGGCGGTCACGGTTCCACCGAACTTTTCCTTGATGCGCACCGCCTCTTCTAAAGCGTAATCGTCCCACTCGTTTATGTCAAAGACAAGCCCAGCTTTTTCTATGCCCTTACCAGTCGCGTCTATTTTTAACTCTGCCTCAGCTGTTTCTGGAACATGTTTAACACAAACGATAATGTCCAAATATGCTCTCTCCCTTACCTTTTGGAAAAATAGTTCGCCATTTGTTTTAATATAATCTTTACTAGCCGGAAACAAGAATTTGCATCATCGGTTGTTTTAACTAAAAACAATAAGGCTAAAATCTAGCATGGAATCATCGAGTGGTCAGCTATTCACGCTTGAGTTGATTTTCCAGAACCTCTTCAGCTTTTTTGACGGCTTCTTGTAGCTTTTCCCTTAATGGTCCTCCGCCTTGAGCGAAGTTTCGTCTTCCTCCTCCACCGCCACCTATTATTTTTGAGGCTTCTTTTGCTATTTCGTTGGCGTCCACGCCTTTTTCAACAGCCTTTTGTCCAGCCATAACAATTATCCTTGCGGTTTTTTCGTCCGCTCCGTAGAAAATGGTGACGGCAAAGTCGTCCTTTTTCGTTATTTCGTTTGCTGTTTGTACCATGCGGTTAACGTCAACCTCCTCTCCAAAATCGCGTAAAATAAGCTTGATACCGCTGACTTCGCGAATGGTGGCTGTTTCGGTTTTTGCGCCCATGCTGAGGCTTTCTAGTCTAGCTATTTCTTTGATCAGCCTTCTTCTTTCAGCATTTGCCTCTTTCAAGTCTCTGACCATCTTCTCGGCTGTTTTGTCCAGCTTTTCCAACGGCGAGTTTAAAATTTCCGAAACCCGCCAGAGAAGTCCCTCAACTCGCTGCACAGCTTTCAAGGCTTGTATTCCCACAGAGTATTCGAGGCGCTCGACGCCGTCCTGAATTCTTTCAGAATGAATTATTTTGATGAAACCTATTTCCCCAGTGTTTCGCACATGTGTTCCAGCACATGCTTCCACTTCCCAATCTCCAATCTTGACTACGCGAATTTCTTTTCCGGGGACAGCACCGCCCTGGTAAAGCCTGAACCCGTAGAGGTTTTCAGCTTCTGTTCGCGGCATCCATGAAATTTCAACTGGAATATTGCGGAAGACGGCTTCGTTGGCTAGAAGCTCTATCTTTTGCACTTCTTCCCGTGTGAGGTGGCGATAATGGGAAATGTCCAGTCTGGAGCTTTCAACGCCTTTTTGGGTGCCGAATTGCCAAACATGTTGTCCAAGAACACGCCGCGCAGCAGCGTTAACAATGTGGGTTGCGGTGTGGCTTTTCATCAAAGCATATCGCCTATCCCAGTCTATGAAACCTTTTATTAAGCTTCCAGCTTTTGGAAGATTTTCGCCCTTTACTTCGTGGACAATCACTTTGCCTACTTTTTGCACGTTAACAACCTCAACCTTTCCCCCATCAAACATTAAAAAGCCTGTGTCAGCTGGCTGACCCCCACCCTCCGGATAGAAGCATGTTTTGTCAAGAACTACATATTTGTCCTTGAAGGTTTTGAGAACTTTCGCCTCGAAGCTTGTCATATACTGGTCCTTGTAGTAGAGTTCCTCCGTTGCTGGCAGACCGGCCACCTCGTCTTCAGTCCATTTTTCATGTTCAACCTCCTCTGTGGCTTTCCGTGTTTGCATGTGTCTTTCGGCAACTAGACTGTAGAAGTTTTCCGGAACCTCAACAGCCAAGCCCTCAGCTTCCACCATTTCCTTGACAATTTCCGGTGGGAGACCATGCGAGTCATAAAGTTCTGTTAGGGTTTCAACTGGGATCTTTTTAAAGCCTCTAGACTTCAACTCCTCGGTTATGCGTTTTACAAGGCTGCCTCCTCTAGAAATGGTTTCCTTAAATTTCTCCTCCTCTGCATGGAGCATTTCCATTATTTCGTCCCGCATCTCTTTGAGGTGGGGATAGTCTTGGGACCAGTAACGGATTTGCATGTCAAAAATGTCGTAGAGCCTATCCGTAATGCCCAACAGCCTCAATAACCGATAAATTCTCCTAAACAAAAGCCTGGCCAAATACCCCTCTTGAATGTTTGATGGAACAACCCCCTCGGCGAGAATGAAGCTCAAACATTTTGTGTGGTCTGCGACGGCAAAAGCGTTTTCTATGGGCGACAAAATTTTATCAAGCATTTCAGCCTCAACTTCTAAGATTTTGGCTATTTTCCTCCTAGCCTCCATTAAACTGGCAGCCTTTTCCAAACTCACAAGAGCTGAAGTCTTTGCAACCTTTGCCAGCAAATTTGTGTCCAAGTTTGTTATTCCAGCCATTTCAAAGATTCTATCTAGAACCTCGCCGTAAATCGTGTGGAAGGCGCTTGGAGCTCCTTGTGAAAGCCAAGCGTAACGTTCTATACCATAACCCGTGTCAACTGTTCTTATCGGCAGTTTGATGAATTGATTGCCGACAACCTTGTACTGCATGAAAACAAGCGTTGCAGCCTCTAAGCCCCTAACTACACATTCAAGGCATGGTCCAGCATTTCCGCCGCCAGACCATACCTCCTCTTTGTAGGTTATCTCCTCCGGTTTTATGCCAAGCTCCTCTGTGGCGAAAATGTGATGGTACCTAACCGTCTGGTCTTTCCAGTAAACTTCTTTGTCCGGATAGTTGAACGCATGGTGTCCGCCCATTTCAAAAATGGTCAAATATTTGCCAAAAGTTGGACCAGTATTTGTTATGTCAACCAAGCGGATACATGGCTGAACAATGACCAAGGGGTTTGCCGGAGGCGGTGCGATTCCCTCGGTTACATATGGTTGAAAGTCTATTATGCTGGCATGCGTCAGGTAAATGTCGTCTCTCCATCTTGCGACAACTGGGTATGGCTTAATACGCGTATGACCATGCTTCTCGAAGAAAGATAGGAAAGCCTCTCGCATTTCACGCAAGGTAAAGCTTCTCTTTGTTGGAGGGTTGCCAATGAAAGTATAGGTTGCACACCCCTCAGCCCTAGCTTCACCACATGTTTCTTGTTCAGGATTTAACGTCCAAAAGAATGTTTTACATCTTGGACATAGTTTTCTAACGTAGCCATGTTCCTTAAAAAATGGAAGCGCATATTCCTCGGCTGGAAACTTTTCCAACGCTTTTAACACTCCTAGACGATGACCGCATTATGGTTATGGCGTTGCTTCAATGATAGATGAGTTTCCAACATTTAAACCATTTCTACTATCCAAGCTTAAGTCCTATAAGAAAGCCTACCACAAAGCTTGCAGCGAAAGGCAGCAAAGCTATGGTGTGGATAAGCCAAGAAAAAGCGCTTCCAATGGTTCCTAAAAGTTCGCTTATAAAATTGAAAAGTGCTTCGTAGTTTAAGCTTAAAACTCCTTTAATATGTAGATATACCAGGAAAGCCACAAACAGGCCTAGCAGGAAAAGTAGGAGTTTACTTAATTTTTTAATGGCGAACCCTATTATGAAACCAACGATACTACCTAAACCAAGCTCATAGACTATTGGTGGCAAAATGTCACTCATTTGCCGAGTTCTCCGAATATCAAGCAACTTGGCAGTCTTTAAAATTTATTGGCCTTTAGCCCACAAATTTATTGGCGTAACGAAATGCGGGGTGAAGAAGCTGGACATAATTGAGATTTACTTGCTAAACCTTGCCTTAACCATAGGCATGTTTATTGTCTTAACTTTTAGGGCGTGGATTGAGCTAAAACATTATAAAATGTTGTGGAAAGAGCTGGAGTGGAGGCAAACCTATCAAGCTGTTGGACGAATACTCAAGGCTGAAAAGGACTTGTTCTGCAAGGTTGAAGGTGGCGACGAGCTTTACAGACTTTTATCGAAACATTCAGGTGAAAGAAGATGAAAAACATGATGTATTTAGGGAAAATGCCACCCTTCAATTAGCTTAACTTCCGAGACCCTTCGTTTCTCCATTCCATAACGCCCAAGAGGTTTCGTGAGGTGCCTCTGTGACCGAGGCGAAGTAATATACAATCCCTTCTCTAAATTACGTTTAACGCGAACAGCGATTTTGACGAGGTCTGGAAAACGCAGACCACATTTTTCGCATCGAAAGCCTTTATTTCTACCCATAGACTTTAAACGCTTTTTACACTGCGGACAAAGAGGGTTACGGTAGACTAGTTTGGGCGCAAGCCTCAATACACGCAGTTTTTCAAGATTAATAGTTATTGGATGGTTTTGAGTGGGAGGGCGAACCCCACCATAAACTTCTACACAATCGCCGACGACCAGTTTACTCGCCGCCTTTCTCAAAATGCCGGTGGGTGCATAAGCTGCACAGTCAACACGGGCGCTACCATCCTCGATTGCAAAAATAACATGTCTCCTTGGAACTATTCTTGGATTTACAGCCACAATACCTCTAGCGATCACGGGATGGTAAGGCTTTATCTGGCTTAGCTGTTCAACCTTTTTCAGGTGGGCATCCGTACCATGGTTTGTGCGAAAAATAACCCAACGCTCCACAGGTTCAAGGGGCTTAACCATTTCAAATGCTTTCTTAACGATTTCAGGAGTTTCGCCTCTTACACCGAAAAGAATCGGGTCTGGACCCCGTGGCGTTATTAGGATTCTCCCTGTTTCTGGGTCAACGTTGTTAAAAGTGTATGGCGCCGTGGCCCGATCCATTTCGATTATTGATTTTTCATCCACTTTTCTTTTGGTACCCCAGTTTTCCGGAATGCGGTAGGCGATTATTTCAAAGGTGTGGTCGCCTTTCAGTGTTTCGCCAACAGCTGCCAAACCACCTATAATGCCGCGTCCGCTTTTGAAGCCTAAAGCTTCAGCTTTAAACCGTTTCAAAAGTTTAAGGGCAGTTTTCATACTAACAATTCCGGTGATGGCGTTCTTGGCGAATGCTCGGATTTCTTTTGGCACCTTGGCTCTGGAAAGGAAGACAATGCCAGGGTCTGTGCCTTCATATATTAAATCAGAATTTTCTTCCACAGTCTCTATGACTGTCTCTTTGATTTCATCCATAATGTTTTCGTCACATTTTATTCTTAGGCACAGTGCTCCGTTTCCCCGGGTTTTCCATGGAACATTTGGGTTTAGCCTAACAAGGTTAGGGTAGTCCGTGAATTTGGCTCCAAGCTTTTCCAGTTTTTCCACTAAAAGAGCCGCAATATAGGTTGTGCACCCCCCTCGCGGAGAATCAGTGTCATCAAAGCCTATGTGCATGTACTTTAAAGCCATTTGCCACAGCCTAGGAACATTAACTTTCTTAAGGGATAAAAATGCGCTGTTCTAAGGGAAAACTGCTGGTTCTGGAGATAAAAATGGGAGTGTTGGCTATTTCGCTGATTCCTCAATTATTATCATTGTAAGGGTCGACCTAACCTTGTCAAGCCTCCTTATTCGCCAAATAACAATTTCTTTAAGCTTGTCCATTGTTTCGGCGCCAACTTTGCAGATTATGTCGTATACTCCGTAAACGGCGTAGGCTTCCTCAACGCCTTCGATCTTTCTCAGATCTTTTAAGACGTCGGACTCTGAGCCTATCTCCGTGTGGATTAACACGAAAGCTTTTGGCATTTAAACCTCCTCACAATATTGTGTGTGCTTGGATCCATTAAATATTTTGTGTTATCTTTGGATAAGCGAGAAAAACGTGAAAATATTCTTATGCAGAGGTGCAATATTAGCTGTTAGGTTTAAGGCATGTTGAATGAAAGCGTAACTAAAATCGCCATTACTAGCCGTGAAATGCGGGCTCTGGAGTTGAACGCTGAATATTTTGGGGTTTCTCAGCTTCAACTTATGGAAAATGCTGGACGAAATGTAGCTCAAGAGATAGCTTCAAGGTTTACGCCGGACAAAAAAGTTGCGGTTTTCTGCGGTTTGGGCGGCAACGGTGGAGACGGCTTTGTCGCTGCTAGACACTTGGCTGCTATGGGTTTTAAGGTGACCGTAATCATTGCGGGAAAAGCAAGCGAAATCTCTCACAAAGCAGCCCTAGAAAACTGGAGGGTATTACAGTTTCTAAGAGACAGCGTAACAATCTATGAGGTTTATGATAGCTCGCTTATACCAGACGTAGAGGCAGACGTAATCATAGACGCTCTTCTTGGAACCGGAACAAAGGGCAAGCTTAAACCGCCAATAAAACAGCTTGTTGAAAAGATTAACTCGCTAAACGCTTTTAAAGTAGCCGTGGACGTGCCAACGGGTATAGACTCAGACACAGGTGAAGTTTTGGGAACTGCTGTGAAAGCCAACTTGACGATAACTTTTTACAAAACCAAAGAGGGATTGGAGACTGCAAAAGAATACGTTGGCGAGTTAAAGGTTAAAGACATTGGGCTGCCGCCGGAGCTTGAAAACTATGCGGGGCCGGGAGACGTTAAACTTGTGGTGAAGACTCGCGTCCCAGAATCCCATAAAGGGGACTATGGAAGGCTCTTGGTGATTGGGGGTAGCGAAACCTTTTCCGGTGCTCCAGCCCTCGTAGCCCTTGCAGCCCTAAGAACCGGTGTTGATCTGGCTTACGTCGCTGCGCCGCAGAAAACAGCCTATGCAATTTCAGCCATGTCGCCAGACTTAATCACCATAAAGCTTGACGGAGAACACTTGAACATTGGCAATGTTCCAGCTTTAAAAACTTACATTGAAAAGTCTGATGCTGTTGTCATAGGTCCCGGGCTGGGGCTCCACATGGAAACTAAAGAGGCTGTTAAAGCTTTAATCGAAGCTGTGGAGGAAGCTAAGAAGCCGCTTTTGCTTGATGCTGACGGCTTGAAGGCTTTCGCTGAATTCAAAAGAAAGCTAAACATACCAGTGGTTTTAACACCCCACGCTGGAGAATACGCTATACTGGCCGGAAAAAGGCTGCCCAAAAACCTCAAAGAAAAAGCCTTAGAAGCCCAGAAAACAGCCGCTGAACTGGGTGCTGTAATACTTCTTAAGGGTCCAGTCGACATTATTGCCGACGAAAAAAGGTTTAAGCTCAACTTTACAGGGAACCCCGGAATGACAGTTGGCGGAACTGGAGACGTGCTTTCCGGTATTGTGGGCGCTTTTTTGGCGCAAGGCGCCAATCCCTTTGAGGCAGCCGTTGCCGGAGCCTTTGCTAATGGTGCTGCCGGAGACTTCGCCTTTGCAGAGAAGGGGTATCACATGACGGCATCCGACCTTCTACATTGGATTCCGAAAGTTTTAGATGATCCCATGAGCCATTTGAAGGTGCAAAAGGCTGGTGGAGCAAAAACCACTTAAGATAGTTGTTTATCACGCTGGGCAGTGCGACCCCAAAAAGTGCACAGCCCTAAAGCTTCAACGCCATGGGCTTGTCCGTATTGTGCGCCAAATCAAACTGCTGCCGAAAGGCGCCATAATCTTAAACCCCTTTTCGAAAATTGCCTTTTCACCTGCCGACAGAGAGCGCATAGAAAAGTATGGGTTGGCGGCTTTAGACTTCAGCTGGGAACACGCTGAAAAACCGTTGATGAAAAATGTTAGAGGCGCATCGAGATGCTTGCCATACCTTTTGGCTGGGAACCCAGTCAACTTTGCATATCCAACAAAGCTTAGCACTGTTGAAGCGTTAGCTGCAGCCCTTTACATAGCCGGATTCAAAGAAGAAGCGTATAGACTGCTTTCCATATTCAAGTGGGGACACACGTTCATAGAACTAAACAAAGAGAAACTTGAAGAGTACGCTAAGGCAAGAAACAGCAGCGAGGTTGCAGAAATACAAAAGAGATTTATGAAAATCCACGAAAAATGATAATCAAGTCTTCAAAACGGCTATACGCCATAAAGCCGCAAACCTTGGTATTAAAACGTGAAGCATATGTTTGAAGTATTTGCAGCAGCCCAAGAGCTCATAAACGATTTACCATGGTTTCTGGCATCCGTCGTCGTAATTTCCCTATCTGGGGTTATGGCGCCGGGTCCCCTTTTTGCAGTAACCATTGAAAAAGGGTATAAAGACAAAAAAGCTGGAGCTTTAATAGCCATCGGTCATGGTGCAGTAGAAATCCCATTAATATTTCTCTTGTCTTTCGGGCTTTCAGAGCTTTTTGGTTCCATTCTTATCCAAAAAATTGTAGGTTTTCTTGGAGGCGCCATCCTAATATACATGGGTTTTGGAATGCTTAGGAAACGCAAAGAAAGCAATGTAGAACCCCGACGTGCTGGGCATACATCTTTTGTTGCTGGTTTTGTTGCAACGGCCGCGAACCCATACTTCTTTCTCTGGTGGGCAACGGTGGGGGCGGCTCTCATCCTTAACGCCTCTTTATTTGGCTATTTAGGGCTTATCTTGTTTACAATTGTTCACTGGTCTTGTGATTTAGCTTGGGACACATTTGTGTCCGTGACTGTTTTTAAGTCGCGACGTTTCTGGACGCAAAAAGTATTCAACGTCGTGTTTATGTTCTGTTTCATCATCCTAACAGCTTTTGGCTTATGGTTTATTGTCTCTGCCTTGCTTTGGTAAGCCCAATTTTAAGCCTACAGTGTTCATTGACGAGCTTAAACCTTTAAAGGGAAAATTCACAAGCATAAAAATGGTGTAGAAACATGAGTGGAAACATTTGTGAGTACCAAATTGGCAAAGCTAAAATCTGCATTGTGCAAGGCGATATAACTGAAATGGACACTGATGCCATTGTAAACGCGGCGAACCCATCCCTGATGGGAGGGGGAGGTGTAGACGGAGCAATCCATCGTAAAGGCGGACCCAAAATTCTTGAAGAATGTAAACGGATAAGGGTGACGGAATATCCAAACGGGCTTCCAACAGGAAAAGCGGTAATCACCACAGGGGGCAATTTGAAGGCTAAATATGTTATTCACACCGTCGGACCCATTTGGCGTGGTGGAAACCATGGCGAACCGGAGCTTTTGGCTGAGGCATACCGAAACTCTTTAAGGTTGGCGGTCTCGAAGGGGCTGAAAACCATAGCATTTCCATCAATCAGCACAGGGGCTTACGGTTATCCCATAGAAAAAGCTTGTAGGGTAGCATTAACAACAGTAAAGGAATTCCTTGAAAAGGAGGATAAACTCGAAAAAGTTGTGCTTGTCCTTTTCAGTCAACGCGACTTTGAAATCTACAAGGAGACCGCAAGAGAACTTCTGGCAAACTAATATCGAATGTAAACTTTGCCGCCAAGCTCTTCAACGCTTGATTTAAGTTTTTCCAAAATCTGCTTCATCCTATCATTAACAGTGTCTTGCCATCCCTTCGACCCGCTTGGAACCCGCACCTCAATTATGCAGTAGTATTGTTCGCCCAAGGATTATTCACCAATCTAGCAACGATGTTAGAGAGAAACACGACTTTAAATTGTGCGAATCCGGGATATTGATTGAATACATTCTATGGTCGGATTCTGAGTAGACACTATAATTTCAATCATGCAAAATCAAGAACAAGGCATGAGATTAAACTCATGTACAATGGATTTTGAATGTCTCCCTTAAATATTAGGGGGTCAATGTACGCAATCAAGGTTTTTCCGTTTGCATCCTCTTTAACTCTCCAAAAGCGTTTTAAATCTTTTTCAGCAAGCTTTTTCCTGCCCTCTAAGTCATGTTTTGCCGCTAGTTCTATGGACTTCAGATAAAAGTCCGTCATGGAATAATTTACCAGTCTGATGTTGAATTTTAAGTCCTTGTCGTTAAGCTTTTCTGACGTTTTAAACTGGATGATTACGGCGTTTCTAAAATCTTTGAGGCTTTGTTCCTTCAAAACTATCAATGGGCACACGAAACGAGAAGCTTGCAGAAGCGAATCCAAAACGGGATCATCCACCATTTTCGGTAAGGTTAAAAGCTTTTTCCATTTAAACTCAATCTTTAGATTTTCTGAAACTCCGAGTTCTCGATATCTGAATTTTCGTTTAAGCCAGTCAAACTCAGTTTTGGGAACAATGTCCCTTGAAGAGTATATTATCCCCCTAAGATTTTTAGCGAGATAGAGATGCAAAAGTTCCGAAATTCCGTTCATTAAACGACACTTTCCTGTTTTAGGTCTTAAGCTTTACCGGTTCTTTTAAGAGGCTTATGCGCTTGCAGAAGGCACATGTTTCACTTGACGATGGGAAGCCGCAGATTTTGCATTTGCCAAGGGTAGACTTGGGCTTAACATTTTCCAGCAGCGGTATGAGCTCTAAGAATCTGTTTAAAAGTTGATGTTTAAAGTATGGGTTATACTTTGCCATAGTTTCCAAGATTTCCCTTCTTTTCCGTACACCAGTTCTCTTGGAGAATGGACAGTCAATTTCTCTGAATGGAACATCCTCATACAAGCAGTATAGAAGGTTTTCATTTTCTGGACTGCGAATAAGTGGCTTAACTTTCGAAGCCATGCCTTCCGCTAGCGGTGGCAAAACTGGTTTAAGTCTGATAAACTGTTCCCAACGTCCATACAAAAAGTTGTTAAACATTATGCCAGCAACATCCTCCAAATTATGTCCAGTCGCTAAAACTTGAACTTTGGCTTTCACCGCCATTTCTTCAAAAATCCGCCTCTTTATGGTCCCGCAGACAGAGCAAAGCTTCCCCCTGAAAGGTGTTTTCCTGAAATCTTCTATTTTCACACCGAACTCTTTCTGAAGGTTAAAAACATAAAGCTCCACGTCCAACATATCAACTAACTTTTCAACCTTGAATTGACAGTGTTCGGAGTATTCTGGAATCCCCAGATTTATGTGCAATGCCGCGAACCTTACCCCTGGATAAGCCTTTCGCAAAGCGTGAAGAAGCGCAGCACTGTCCTTTCCGCCTGAAACCGCCACGCCAACAGAGGCATTTTCAGGGAACATTTTGAACTCTTCTACCGTTTTCTTGACTCTTGCAACATAAAATTCAACAAAGCACGCGGGGCATAAACTTAGACGGGCATATGGAATTTGCACTTCAGCATTAGCTGAATGACATCTTCCACATGTTATTGGCATAACAGCATCAACCGCTCAATATTGTATCACGGATAAAAACATTTTTATGCTATAATGGTGTTTAAAAACCCTAAATGGTTTATAGAGACATTTAAAATTTCCAGCTTAATTGCAGCTTAGTCTCAATGGAGGTTTATGTTATGCTTAAAGATGACCCCTCATTCTCCGCAAGTGGAAGAAAACGTGTTATCATAATGGGTGCCGCCGGCAGAGATTTTCACAACTTCAACGTTTATTTCAGAGACAACGGCGCCTACGAGGTTGTCGCGTTTACAGCTACACAAATCCCAGGCATAGAGGGTAGGGTTTACCCTCCCGAGCTTGCGGGTAGGAACTATCCAAAAGGTATACCCATTTATCCGGAGGAGGATTTGGAGAAGCTGATAAAGGAATACGATGTTGACGAAGTTGTTTTCGCTTATAGTGATGTCTCCCACGAATATGTTATGCATAAGGCATCTAAGGTATTAGCCAGTGGAGCAGACTTTAGACTGATGGGGCCAAAAACAACAATGTTGAAAGCCAACGTTCCAGTGATATCCGTGGGAGCCGTTAGAACTGGCAGTGGGAAAAGCCAAACCTCGCGGCAAATCGCGAAAATCCTAAAAAATAAAGGCTTAAATGTGGTTGTGGTTAGGCACCCGATGCCCTATGGGGATCTACGGAAGCAAGTCTGTCAACGCTTCGCCACATACGAAGACCTTGACAAATATGATTGCACAATCGAGGAAAGGGAGGAGTACGAACCCCACCTAGATAATGGAGTAATCGTTTACGCCGGAGTGGACTACGAGAAAATTTTAAGGTCGGCGGAGAAAGAGGCAGATGTAATTGTTTGGGATGGAGGAAACAACGACATACCCTTCTACAAACCAGACTTGCACATAGTTGTCGCCGACCCCCACAGAGCTGGACATGAACTAACTTACCATCCTGGAGAAACAAATCTGCGAATGTCAAACGTGGTGATAATAAACAAGGTTGACACAGCCCCTATGGAAAACGTTAACCGCGTTAAGGAAAACATTAAAAAAGCGAACCCAAACGCCATAATTTTGGAAGCCGCATCACCCATAACAGCGGACAACCCAGAGCTTATCAGAGGCAAGCGCGTTTTAGTCGTTGAGGACGGACCAACACTGACCCATGGAAGCATGCCCTATGGCGCTGCAACAATATTGGCCAAGCGGCTTGGTGCAAGCGAACTAGTAGATCCGAGACCCTACGCTGTCGGCTCCATAAAAGAAGCTTACGAAAAATATCCGCATTTGGGGTTTGTGCTTCCAGCGTTAGGCTATGGTGAAAAGCAAATTGCAGAGTTGAATGAAACAGTTTCCCGCACACCATGCGACGTAGTCGTTATTGGGACGCCCGTTGACTTAAGGAAACTTATGAAAATAAACAAGCCAACAGTAAGAGTAAAATATGAATTAAAAGTTCTTGGACCAATATCGCTGGAACAAATCTTAGACAACTTTCTTAGCAAGGTGCATAAGCATGGAAAGTGAAGGAGAAGAAATTTCGAGGATAAAGATAAGGTTTATAATCGAGGGTTTAGGTGAAGCCGAAGGTGAGCTAATTCGCCATCTAGCTCCAAGAACCGTTGAAATGATTGTTCGGAAACTTCCCTTTGAAGGGAGGGCCGCCCTATGGAAGGAGGAGGTTTACTTCGAGATACCAGTGAAAATGGGGGAGGAGAAAGCAAAAAACGTTGTTGAAAAGGGCACGATAGCCTACTGGCCTATTGGAAGCGCCCTATGCATTTTTTATGGAAAATCTCAACCTTACAGTCCAGTGAACGTTCTTGGAAAAATAACGAAAAACCTTGACACATTCAGCAAAGTGAAAAGTGGCACAGTAATTAGAGTGGAAAAGTTATAGGTAAACGCTTTCAGCCCAGCTTTTCAGAAGCCTTTCGCATTCTTCCTTAACTTCACGTTTTCTGCTTTTAACCTTCAAAGTTTCAAGAAACTCTATACGTTTTTGCACAGACCGCCTTTCAGCTTCACCGCTATAGTGTATTTTACCTTCAAGATACTCTTTCATGTGATTCGCCTTTTGCACAAATAGGCTAGCGGCATCAACAGGGTTTGCCACAGCATACTTATTCGCCCAAATGGTTGCTTCGGCCTCACGAAGCTGCGTGAAACCATCAATTTCGGATATTTCCCGAATATATGTCCGAAGAAAATCATAGTAGCCCGCTGTTTTAACAAGTTTAAGAACTTGCCTCACTTTCTGCTTGAACTCGGGGCTTCCCTTAATCCTCAAACGATGTTTGAAACCTTTACTGATGAGCTCCCTTATTTTTTCAATATCCTCTTCTGTTTGAATCTTTTCGGGGTAGGGCAACAAAGTTCTCCTCAAACAGAAAGCTTTCCAAAGACTTGACTAGTCTACAGCCCTATATATCTTGATGTTGTGGTTTCCGGAGACCAATTGAACTAGGCCGTCGCTTTCAAGTTGTTCAAGCAGATCTTTTGCAGCGCTAATCCTAATATTGAACTTGGACGCCACAGCATAAGGTGTTAGAACACGCATTCTCCTTAACTCCTCCATCATTTTACCGCCTTTAACGTCGGGAACTAATATTCCCGCTGGTTTCTTCTCCTTCACTGCTGCTGCCTTTTCCTTTTCTTTCTTCTTTTTCTCCTCTTCACTCTTCCGCATTTGCATGCGTTCCATCTGTTTCAAAGATAGCTTCTTTTTCCCACCCATAGGGCACACCCATTCAGATTCACGCAAACATTTCTGCCACGTGTCTTATATCTATTACGAGGCCATTAATGTTCAGAAAATGTCGTGAACGTGAAAAAGAGGGGAGGGGTTTAAGAATTCACCTGCCCATAACTTTTCGGGCAGCGATTTCGATGTCTTCAGCCTTTATCGTTTTTCGTCCGGTGTGCATGGCAAAATCCAAGGCTTCCTTGGCTATTTTAATTCCAATCTCCTCCAAAGCCTTGGCAAGCTCTCTGGCGGCTGCCTCGCTCACTCTTTCCGCTCCGGCTTTCTTGCAAATTCTATGCATGGGAGCAATTGCCAACTCTAAATCTGCCATAGAGGCTCCTCCATTGCCTCTTTTTGTATTTAAGGCAGTATTTAACGTTTATTGCACTTTATCTTCCAAAAACAAACTCTAAAAGTTGGTCTTCTTTATTTGACAGAGGAAATTATAAAAACTTCTAGGCTTGTAGTTTATGCTCAAAGTGAAAATAATGAAACCTCTAAGATATGTTGACGCTCACATCCACTTGTCCGACGAGGAATACGCGGGAAAAATTGAAGACATCATTTTGGAGGCGAAAAAATCAAACGTTGTCGCATTAGTCTCTAATTCTATGGATCTTAAAACTAGCGTTAAAAGCCTAGAACTAGCCACGCAGCACAGCGGAGTTTATGCTGCTTTAGGTATTCATCCTTGGACTGTGAACGATTTGACAGAGGACGAGTTGCGGCAAACCTGCGAGTTCATTCTTGAACAAAAGCAGAACAAGGCTGTTGTGGCCATAGGAGAAGTTGGCCTAGATTACAAGTATGAGAAGATTTGGGATAAACAGTTAAGAGTGTTCGACGAAATGCTCAAGCTAGCTGAAAAGATGAGGCTGCCCGTTATAATTCATTCTCGCGGAACAACTGCAAAAATTGTGGATATGCTGCCATCCTACCAATTGAAAAAGGTTCTGCTCCACTGGTTCAGCAACCCAATCAGCATACTGCCCAAAGCCATAAATAATGGGTATTATATAAGCGAGGGGCCGCCGGCAGCTTACTCTGAAGGCATTCGGGAAGTTATAAGGCGGGTTCCCTTGGAAAACCTTTTGACAGAAACCGACGGGCCAGTACGTTATTTCAAAAGCCCATTTAATGGCAAGTTAACCAGCCCAGCCTTTCTACCAACAGTCGTTAATGCAATAGCCGAAGTGAAAAAGAAAAGTGTAGTTGAGGTTGCAGAGCAAATATTGAAAAATTTTGAGGAATTTTTCGGGTTGAAGTTGAATTTAGAGGATGCAAACGCGTAAAGTTAAATTAGGGTTATGTTATGACTCACTCACCAATAGATGTGGCAACTACGTAAATGCCAGATCAAACGTGGAGGAAAATGATTGGGGAAAGTGCGAACAGAACAAATTAAGCGCCTAGCCAGAGAACTTGTCAGACGTTTTCCCAACAGGTTTTCAGGAAATTTTGAAGAAAACAAACGTGTGGTTGCCATGCTTGTGCCAGAAGCCACCACAAGGGTGCGGAACCAGATTGCAGGTTATATAACACATTTTTATAGTGGCTTTGAAAACACATCCTCAACTAGCGAAGGTGAGAAGGAAAGCGAGTAGCTTATTAGACGCCTCTACATTTTAAAAGGCTGGAAGTGAAGCTGGCAATGATGGATCATTATAGACGCGGGTGGGCTTTACGCTATCTGCGGGAGGCAAAAGCAGAGTTGGAAGCTGCGAGAAAAATGCCTTATATGGCTCCAAGTCTGGTTTTGGAGGCTATTAGGAAGGCGAGAAACGCCATATACTACAGCCTTGGCGAGCCAGCTTTTATTGAAAGCGTTGTAAGAGAGGCCATGGAAAAAGCCCAAACAGGAAACGACCCGATTCTGAAGTGTTTAGCGGAAATTGAAGAAATCATGCAGCAACTGGCACAGATGGAAGAGATGGATGAGGAAAAGGCTATTAAAAAGGCGGATATCTTGGTCCAGACAGCATCGGAAATTGTTGAAACTATTATGGGGGAAAGGGTGGAAGGCTAAAGTTTTTCAAGAGCAGTCTCTATCCTTTTTAAGGCTTCCTTAATGTTTTCAGCAGAATTTGCAAAAGACATACGCAAGTATCCCTCGCCATATTCTCCGAAAGCCGTGCCAGATAGTACAGCCACACCGGCCTCATTGAGGAGGTAGTCTGAAAGTTCGCTTGAACGCATGCCCGTGCCAGTTATGTTGGGGAAAACGTAGAATGAGCCTTTAGGCTTCTTGCATGTTATGCCCTTAATTCTGTTTAGCCCCTCAACGATTATTTCTCTGCGTTTTCTGAATTCTGCAACCATTCTATCCACAAAATCTTGTGGACCTTTTAGGGCTTCTATGCCAGCAATTTGAACAAAAGCGCAAGTGCATGAATTAGAGTTAATCATCAATTGGGTGATTTTTTCAGCTAGGTTTTTACGCATCACGCCGTAGCCGAGTCTCCAACCCGTCATGGCGTAGGTTTTCGAAAAACCGTCAAGAATTATAGTTTTTTCCTTCATTCCGGGAAGCGAAGCAATGCTTTCATGTGTTTCTTCATATATAATGCGGCTGTAAACTTCGTCTGAGAGAACAATTACGTCGTTTCTGTGGGCTATGCAGTCGGCTATAACTTTCAAGTCTTCTTTTGTTAAAACGCCGCCTGTAGGGTTCTCCGGCGAGTTGAGGATAATCATCTTAGTCTTCTTGGATATCTTCTCTTTAACATACTCATGGTCGATGCTAAAGTCGTCTTCCTCCTTAAGAGGTATGGGCACAGGCTTGGCTCCGACGAAATTTATCATTGATTCATATATTGGAAAGCCGGGGTTCGGGTACAAAACCTCCTCGCCAGGGTTTACGCATGCTAGTATCGCAAAAAACATTATTGGCTTTGCGCCTGGTGTAACGACAACTTCCTCTGGGTCGACTGGAATACTCCTAGTTTTGGAAACGTACTCGGCTATGGCCTCGCGGAGTTCCGGTATGCCTGCAGCTGGCACATAATGGGTATATCCAGAATAAAGGGCTTTGACAGCTGCCTCCTTTATGTTTTGGGGCGTGTCAAAGTCCGGCTCACCTATTTCTAGATGTATGATGTTTTTCCCTTGTTTTTCAAGGGCTTTCGCCTTGGCAAGCACTTCAAAAGCGGTTTCAGTTCCAAGCAGAACCATTCTGTCTGCGAATATAGAGGCCATGGAACCACCGTTTTACAATTGTTGAACAACGTTGAGATATTTAACCGTTACACTTTTAGGTTTAAATAGACGGCGCTAAGGGAGCTTTGACAAGGGGCGTATCTTGAGAACTTCGGGGTTGACAAGGTTTGGTGGCTGCCTTCCCTCAAAGAAGGCGACAAGGTTTTCAGCCACCATTTCAGCCATTCTCGAGCGGGTTTCATAGCTTGCACTTGATATGTGCGGGGCAAATACAACGTTGTCAAGCTTGAGCAGCGGATTATCCATGGGGGTTGGTTCCCGCTCGAAAACATCTAGGGCGGCGCCCGCAATCCAACCCTCTTTCAACGCCTTATAAAGGGCTTTTTCATCAACCACCGGCCCCCTTGAATTGTTGATTAGGTAGGCTGTCTTCTTCATCAGTTTGAGCTTATCCTCGTTAACAAGATGGTATGTTTCTTTTGTTAACGGGACATTTATACTAATGAAGTCGGCTTCTCTGAAAAGCGTGTCCAAATCAACCAATCTGGCGCCGAGTTCTTTCTCATCCTCAGGAGGCATTGGCACAACATCATAGTAGATTATTTTCATGTCGAAGCCTTTGGCCCTTCTAGCGACCGCCCTTCCAATTCTGCCAGCGCCTATAATGCCCAAGGTGGCGCCGTAAACATCCCTACCCAACAACATGCTGGGGTGCCAGCTTACCTTCCATTGACCAGTTCGCACATACTTATCTGCCTCAACCACACGTCTTGCAACAGCTAACAGCAAAGCCCAGGCAAAGTCTGCAGTTGTTTCAGTTAAAACGCCGGGCGTGTTGGTTACGTATATGCCTCTTTTTGTGGCTTCAGCTACATCTATATTGTCGTAGCCAACAGCCATTTGGGCAACTATCTTAAGCTTCGGAGCTGCTTCAAAAACTTCAGCGTCAATTTTGTCAGACAAAAGCGTAACTAGCGCGTCGACACCTCTCACTTTTCGTATTATCTCCTCTTTTGGCGGCGGTCCATATTCTGGCCAAACTTCCACGTCGAAGCGTTCCCTAATTATTTTCATTCCCCTTTCAAGAAGCTCGCGGGTTACGTAAACCTTTGGCTTTGCCATATGATTCACCAAATAACCATTGCAAACGATTTATCGGCGCTGTGCTTATTACATTTACTATGCAACATTTTTCTCGATGAGCGCAAATATGTAAAATCATGATGGGAAAAACATGACTGCCGTTGTCAAGAACTTGAAGAAGCTCGTCCAAAACGGTCAAACTCAGGTAGACAGAAAAGCGAGAGAACTCGCCCTAAGAAGCCTTGCCTTTGCCGTTGAGGCGACGGATCCTAAAAGGTTAATGTCGTCAAAGCTGGTGCTGAAGGGGTCTATTTTGAAATTTAACGGCTATAGTTTCGACCTCAGCAGATTCAAAAACGTGTATGTTATTGGAGGGGGAAAAGCCAGCGGTTCAATGGCTGAAGCCTTGGAAACACTCTTAGGCGATAAAATAACAGAAGGCCTTGTTAACGTGCCAAAAGGAAGCGGGCATAAAACAAAAATTGTGAAACTTCATGAAGCAAGCCACCCCATACCAGATGATTCGGGAGTTGAAGGTGTCAAACGCATGCTCGAAATAGCGGAAAAAGCAACGGAAAACGACCTAATAATATGTTTGATATCTGGCGGCGGCTCCAGCCTTATGCCAATGCCAAGGAACGGCATAACACTGGCGGACAAAAGAAAAATCACCGAAGACTTGCTCAAGTGCGGCGCGTCAATAAATGAGATAAACACCGTGAGAAAGCATATTTCAGGGTTTAAGGGCGGCTGGTTGGCGAAAAAGGCTTATCCAGCCACTGTCCTAAACATCATCCTTTCAGACGTGCTTGGCGACCCTCTCGATTTTATTGCCTCTGGACCGACAGTTCCAGATTCAACAACCTTCAGCGACGCCATAGAGGTTTTAAAGAGATACGGCTTATGGGATAAAGCCCCCGAATCGATTAGGAAGGTTTTAACTGACGGAGAAAAAGGGTTTATACCGGAAACTCCGAAGGCTAACGATGAGGTTTTCAAAAAGGTTTTTAACGTGGTGATTGGAAACTGTAGAGACGCGTGCATTGCGGCGTGTGAAGCCCTAAAAGCTGAGGGGTTAAACACCCTGCTTTTAACCTCGCTTCTCGAAGGGGAGGCACGACACGTCGCAACAGTTTTGGCTTCAATAGCACGGGAAGTCACGGTCTCCGGAAAACCCGTGCAAAAACCTGCGGCAATAGTGGCTGGAGGGGAAACAACCGTTACAGTAGTTGGCAAGGGTAAGGGCGGAAGGAACCAAGAAATAGCCTTAGCCGCCGCATTAAAAATTAAAGGGTTAGACGGGTGCGTCGTCGCCTCATTGAGCACCGACGGGGTAGACGGCCCAACCGATGCTGCTGGTGCTGTGGCAGACGGGAAAACTGTGGCAAGGGCGGAGAAAGCGGGGATTAAAGCGGAAGATTTCCTTGCTGAAAACAACTCCTACAGTTTCTTCTCAAAACTTGACGACTTGATATTTACTGGTCCCACGGGAACAAATGTAAATGACATATCCGTTGTTATAATCCTATAAAAGAGGGGGCGCCTTGAGCCCAGACATAACTGTAAGGTTTGTTGGAAGTTTACGCAGCATAGTTGGAAAGAGCAAGATCACGTTGGACATTAATAAGGAAATAACTGTTAAAGAGTTAATAGGTTTGATCGTCAAAGAGTTTCCTCATGTAAAAAGAACCCTTATAGACCCGGAATTGGAAGACCCGAGACCCAACGCCTTGATAATTGTGAATGGTAGGGAAATAAGCGTTCTAAATGGTTTAGAAACGGTTCTTAAAGACGGAGATGAGGTGGTTTTAGTTCCTGTTTCTCATGGCGGATGAACATGCCGCAAGCTCCGATAATAACCTTGACCACGGATTTTGGGCTGGCAGACCCCTACGTCGCCGAAATGAAGGCGGTAATTTTGAGCATAAACCCCAACGCGAAAATCGTGGACATAACCCACCATGTGGAAAAATTTAATGTGAGAAATGGTGCGTTCGTACTTGCAGCGGCGTCTCCATATTTTCCTAAGGGTACGATACATGTGGCTGTTGTTGACCCGGGTGTGGGAACAAAACGTAAACCCATACTGATTGAAACAGGAAAGGACTTCTTTATAGGTCCAGACAACGGCGTGTTAGCTTTAGCTGCCAAAAACCAAGGAATATTACACGTTTACGAAATAGCAAATCCAAAGTTTATGCTTCCAAGGATATCCCAAACCTTTCATGGTAGGGATGTTTTCGCTCCCGTGGCGGCGCACCTCTCAAAAGGAGTAAAACCATCAGAGTTTGGACCGGAAATTCGCAAAATTGTCATGCCAAAGTTTGCGAGAATTTACAAGAAGGGCGACGGGTTGACGGGCGAGGTTATTCACATCGACAGTTTTGGAAACATTATCACGAATTTTACAGCAAAACATCTTGAAACTTTAAGTGTGGAAGGTTTTGTGCACATAAAGCTGAGGGATAAAAGGCTGAAGTTGAAGCTTTGCAGAGCCTATGCAGAAATGGATAGGGGGAAGCCCCTCGCCATAATTGGGAGCCACGATTTTCTGGAAATATCTGTAAACATGGGCAGTGCAGCCCAAGCTTTCGGGGTAAAAGTTGGGGATGCTGTTACACTTTATCGGTCTTTGTGAGGTCTTTAAGCCTTTCAACACCGCCGATTTCTTTGATGAACTCTGCCACGCTTTTGGGGACGAGTTCCTCCCAGTTTTCGCCTTTCAGCATTCTCTCCCTTATCTCGGTGGCTGAATAAACCTCGCGCTTATGAAAACGAATGGACTTAACTTCGTAGCCGGCTTCTATGAAAAGCCTCCGTGTAAGCGGCTCATTAGAGTAAACCACGTCAAAACGGGGGGTGTAGCCCTCAACGGCTGCCACCCAAACCATGTGGATGTGCACGTCGGGTACTGGCACAATCCATATGCGGTTCAAGTCTATTTTCGCCTCTTCCAAGGCTTTCCGTATCATTACAAGCCTTTCGCCAGTTGTGAACGGGTTATCGACGCGGTGGCTGTACTGGGCACTGCCAACAACAATCACAAGCTCGTCCACCTCGTTTAGAATCTCCTTAACCACTTGAAGGTGTCCTTTATGGAAGGGCTGAAATCTGCCGACAAAAAGCCCACGCCTAACCATGATTATCCCTTCACAGATTGAGGTATCAAGCTTTTATCATTTGCGCTATTAACCCAAACAAGCTTTCAAAACAAATTCTACGGGAAAAACTTGAAGGATCCCACTGTCCATTTTGATTTCCATGGCTGTAGTGTAGCCTCTTTTTTCGCGTTTCAGAATCTCCAGCTTTAAATGCACGCCTCCACCATATCCGCCCAACGAAAAGTCTGAAGCTACAACTCTATGGCATGGAATAATCAGCGGGAAAGGGTTTAATGCTATAATCCGCCCAACAGCTCTCGGGCTTCCGCCAACAGCCTTCGCCACCGAACCATAAGAAGCCACATAACCCAAAGGAATTAAGGAAACCGTTCTAAGAACTTTTTGCGCATAGCTGGACAAGAAACTCATGACGAGACAAAAATTTTCACCGCAACCTCGACCGTTGTAAACATCTGCCAACGAAGAGATTACTTTCTCAGCAAAGGGTGTTGGCTTTCCTGAGTGTTGGAAAGGAATGTCAAAAGGAATATTTCTTAGCAGATTTTGCAGAACTTTGCTTCTGTCGAAGGCGAAAGCCGTAGCGAAGATGGTTTCATTTTCATGGGCAACCCCAAACCAGGCGCCCTTAACGGCGCCCACGTAAAGTGTTAACATCTCGCCGCCCCATTTAGACGTGTCACTTACAGTTTGGAGACATTAAGTTTAATAGGTTGCGCTCACATATCACGTGGAAAGGTGAGGGCAGATGTCCCAGTATCTGTCGGTTCCAGGCGCAACAACAGTTGGCATAGTCTGCAGAGACGGCGTCATACTGGCTTCTGAAAAACGTGTTTCTTATGGGTATTTGGTTGTAAGTCGTGGAGGCAAAAAAGTCTTTAAAATAACAGACCATATAGGGGCTGCTTGCGCCGGACTTGTTTCAGACATGCAGATTCTGGTTCGCGAAGTGGAAGCCTATGCAAACCTCTACAGCATGGATGTGGGTAGACCTATATCGGTTAGGTCTGCAGCCAAGCTTATGTCTAACCTGCTTTTCGCCAACAGACTGGCGCCATTGATAACTCAAACCATTGTGGGAGGCATAGACGATGAGGGCGCCTCGCTATATGTTTTAGACGTTTTGGGTTCAGTTATACCGGACAAGTATGCGGTTGTAGGCTCCGGAATGGAGATCGCCATGGGAGTGCTTGAAGAAGGCTACCGCGAAAACCTAAGCATAGAAGAGGGAAGAGACCTAGTCGTCAGAGCCATAAAATCAGCCATCAGCAGAGACATTATGAGCGGCGACGGCATCGACTTCCTCTTCATAACAAAAGAGGGAAACCGCGAAGAATCCATAAAATTCTAGGAAGGCTAACACGTATTGTCTTTTGAGCTAAGCCTAGAAGAGGGAAAACTGCTAGTTAGGCTTGCCCGAAACGCTGTAGAAGAGTACTTGAAAACCAGAAAGCGCATCCGCCCGCCGGAAGGACTTCCTCGGAAGCTTATGCAGCCTTGCGGAGTCTTTGTGACGATAAACAGTGTTCAAAGTGGAGAGAAAGAGCTGCGGGGATGTATAGGGCTTCCTTATCCCACAACGCCGCTGGTGGAAGCAGTCATAGAGTCTGCCATAAGCTCTGCAACCCAAGACCCGAGGTTTTATCCCCTAACCCCAGAAGAATTGGACAGTGTGGTTTTTGAGGTTAGCGTGCTTACGCCCCCACAACTGGTGGAAGTGAAAAATCCAAGAGAATATCCGTCTAAAATAAGGGTGGGTGTTGATGGACTAATTATAGAGAGAGGCTTCTATAGGGGGCTGCTGCTTCCCCAAGTGCCAGTGGAATGGAACTGGGATGAGGAGGAGTTCTTGTGTCAGTGTTGTTTGAAGGCTGGGCTTCCACCGGACTGCTGGCTTATGAAAGGCGTAAAGGTCTACAAGTTTCAAGCCATAATATTTGAGGAAGAAAAACCGAAAGGTGAGGTTAAGCGAAAAATTCTTACTTAAGCATTTACACTTTCTTGTGCAACTTCTTCAATTTTTTCCACAGCTTTATCAACGCCCTTAAACTTACGGGCATACTGGCTTAGCCTACGCACGCGTTTCTTGTAAAAATCTACGTTTTTCTCCATCTCACCAATAGCCTGCGTCAACAGTTCTCTGTTATTAGCAATTAGGGAACAACCCATGTCCTGCAGTTTCTTGGCGTTTGCAAACTGTTCCGGCTGGGTTGGAATGCATATGCTTGGTTTCGCGTAATTTACAACCTCAAAGCAAGTATTGTGTCCTCCGCTGAAAATCACTAGTTTAGCGTTTGCCATAAAATTGCTTCTTTCTTGGGGTGAGAGCCACGTGTATACGGTGCAGTTTCCAACCTTTGCCACCCTTTTATCGCCGTGTTCTCCAAGACTGACTATGCTTTTCATTTTTAGACGGCTCAAAACGGGAATAATAATCTGCCTCAATCGAAACCTTGTTCCAACAGGCCCACTTATCGGAGCAAAAATGTGGCTTTCGCCGCCATTCACCGCTGCAGCGTCAACAAAGCTTCCGACAAATTCAACTTTATCTGCGACTCCAACATCCTCCAAATCACCTAGATTGTATTCGCAAATAGTGTATGGTGGCGGAACGTCGGGAACAATTATTTTTGAACAGTTTCTCAAATAGCGTTCAGTGAACCTTTCACCCGGAATAAGCAGTGGATAAAAGCCATAGCTTGGGCGAACAAGATTTGTTATGTAAACCGATGGATAATGCCATCTCTGAGCTAAACGTAACGCGTGAAGGTCACCGTCCGATATTATCGCGTTGGGCTTTATTTTTAAAATGTTCCCTCTAAGGTCATAATAGCGGCGTGCGGTTTCCAAACCGCTTGGAGATTTTACTTCAAATTTTCCGTTTTCCGGGTTGATGCGCGGCAATGGAAAGAGAATATTCAAGATAGAGACCGAAAAGAGTACTCCATAAGCGTTTTCATACCATTCCACAGGCGTACAATAATAAACGTTTTTAAACTCTCTTTTAAGAATGGTGTGGGCTTTTCCTCCTGAGAAAAAGAAAAGCTCGTTTCCTTTTGCTTCCAGTTTTTTCCCTAAAACCATAAGCCTAGAAACATGTCCTAAACCGAGTTCTGAACAGCTTAGCATTAAACGCATAATTCATTAATTAGGGCATTGCCTCTTATTTTGGTTGCTTTGCAAAATTGTTAAATAAAAAGCGAATAGATGAAGAAAAAGAAGGCCATGTTTCTCCCTCGAAAAATTCTTGAAGAAAAACTCTTGCAGATGCTTGCGGAAGACCTAGGACAAGGCGACATAACAACATTCCTCATAGTTCCAGAAGGCTGCGCTGTAGAGGCTGAAGTAATAGCCAAAGAAGCAGGCGTTATCGCTGGAATAGAGGAGGCAAAGGTGCTTCTTGAAAGTTTAGGCTTAAAATTTGAGGCTTATGTTAGAGATGGAGACGAAGTAAAGCCCAAACATGTTTTGATGAAGGTTTATGGAAATGCGCGAACCATACTTTCGGTTGAACGCACCCTTCTTAACGTTATGTCACGGATGAGCGGCATAGCCACAGCCGCAAAAAAACTAGTTGAGAAAATCCAAAAGGCTGGGTATAAGACGAGGATTGCTTGCACAAGGAAAACAGCGCCGGGGCTAATGTACTTTGACAAAAGGGCTGTCGCCGTTGGCGGCGGCGACACTCATAGACTCCACTTGGACGATATGATTCTAATTAAGGATAATCATATTGCCATAGCTGGAAGTGTTGAAAAAGCCGTCAAAAAAGCCCGAGAAAAAGCCTCCTTCAGCAAGAAAATCGAGGTTGAAGTGGCTAAAGTTGAAGATGTTCTTAAGGCTGCTGAAGCTGGAGCGGATATAATAATGCTGGACAATTTCTCACCCAAACAAGTGGAAGACGCTGTGAAAATCTTGAAAAAAGCGGGATACTATGGAAAGGTGATGCTGGAAGCCAGCGGTGGAATAACAGCTGACAATATCCTTGAGTATGCTTCAAAAGGAGTGGACATAATAAGTTTGGGTGAAATAACCCACAGTGCAAAAGCCCTAAACATAAGCCTAGAAATCACAAATGTCAAGAAGGCTAAATGAAGGCCTTTATTAGCGCAATTTCAATAAAAGCAGCTATCAAAAGTGTCACTGCACATATAGAAATCATAATGCATGCGTTGACGATCTCTCTCCTCCAGTTACGCCGTATAATGCGCCAACTTAGCCAGGCATTTTCAGCAAACGCTGCAGAATACGCCAAAAACTCAAGCCATGTGAAAGGAAAAATGAAGAGTGACAGAAAAACTAGATGTGGATTTACACCGTTGCAAATACTTTGCGCTGCAATTACAACTCCAGTGCTGTAAAGCACATAAAACCCGAAGAAAAACCCTACAAAGGGAACAAAAAAGGACAAGCATAGAACAAAATTATTGCCAAAAATTAAAGTGGCTCCACGGAACATATCGACGGTTGAGATGTAATCTTGCATCTCTCCAAGCTCATCATTTATTTTAGATGCCTCTCCTTCAGTGAGCGAAGTTGAAACACCGGCAACCGTCACGGCGATCGAAACAAGAAAAAATATCAGTATCGTTATGATACGCTTTATTTTCGTCGGAAACTCTTTCCATATGCTTGATGCCAACTACTAAACTCTCCAAATCATGTTACATGTAGGGGAGCTATCTTTAAAGTTCTGAACCCCCTTGCGCATGGATTTAACATCTCTATGATATTAACTTTTTCCAAATTTCTGTCGGTGTCTGTGGCGTATCCTGAAATGTCGTGTTCCGCCGCCATTAAAGAGTAAACATATACTTTGTCGCCTAGGATTTTTGGCTGACATTTGGATGGAAGCCCAAGCATCAGCGGCTTGTTTTGTTCTAGGACTTTTTGAGAAGCATATATTATGGCGTGGGCGCCGGCTGTTAGTTCGGCTATTCTTACGGGTATGCTTTCTTTACCTATAGCTAAAACCTCTATTCCATGTTTTTGGGAGATTTCCCCCGAAATCTTCCTCAGTTTTGGAAGAATCCTTACAAGGTTGCTTCTCGCTTTGCTGGAGATTTTCATGTTTGAAAACTGTATTGGAGAAAGCTGTTCAAGAGAAACAGCCCTCAGAGACATGTCTAAGTGGACTATGTCTGCCTCCACTTTTTCAAGCAGCTGCCTGCAAAGTTCAGCTTCATAAACTATGACTTCATGGCTGTTTTCAGCTTCTGTAAAAATTGGCTTAGCCAAACATTCGCTTGGCTCTCGGTACGGGGGCTCTACTAGTACGGCTGCTGTGGCCACAATGCTTAAAGGTTCAAATTTCTCATTTAAAATGGCTGAAGAAGAATCAGCAGCAATTATCCTCAAAGGTTCCACCCTTCTTTAATAAAGCCTATGGGAATTTAGATTTACCGCTCTTCAGCCACCAGAAAACTCTGAAGCTTTCAGGCCTAGGCCTAAAACAAAAAGCTCTGAGCTTTTCGCCCTGCTGGCTTTTGGCTTTATAACTTTAACGTCTCTGAAGTGTTGTTTAACTTTGCCTATAAAGTCTTGAAGCATGTCTCCTTGGAAAACTTTCACGAAAAAGTTTCCATTGGGTTTAAGCACTTTTAGGGCTATTTCCAAAGCTTTTTGAGCCAATTCTATCTGGCGAGCGTGGTCTAACTCCCAAATTCCAGAAATGTTTGGCGAAGCATCTGAAATAACCACGTCAGCCTTACGGGGAAGCACCTCCAAAATTTGAGTTATGGTTTCCTCGTCCATTATGTCGCCGATAATTGTTTTAACGTTGCGTTCCCTAAAAGGTTCGATGGGTTTTAAGTCGACGCCTAAAACGAAACCTTGAGGTCCAACAATTTTTCTTGAAGCTTGCGTCCATCCGCCGGGTGCTGCGCCAAGGTCTACAACGACGTCGCCTTCCTTCATAAAACGGTATTTCCCCACTGCTTGAAAGAGTTTGTAGGTTGCCCTTGAACGGTAATTTTCCTCCTTTGCCTTTCTATAATAATAGTCTTTTTTGCGTTCTTGAACCCAGGCTTTTGGCAAAACTAGCTGTCACCTAAAACATTTTGGGTGGATTCGGCCATGCGGAAAAGCCATTCCGTAAGCTTTTCACAGTTTTGCGGTGTAACGTTGCCTGTTGGTCCGCATCTTGGGCTGTCGGGGCACATTACGCATGGACAGTCAACTATGGAGTCTATGGAGGCTGGAAGCCTTTTCGGGTAAAGCCTATAGGTCCATCTTCCGTTGCGGAGTTCCCTTTCACGTCTTATAAGCCCTTTACTTTCAAGTTTTAGAGCTATTCTTGAGCCTTCTCTGCTGCTTGCACCTAGCTTTCTCCATAGTTCAGACTGTAACAAGCCGTTGTTTCCAGCACTCATTATTATTTGTAATGCTTTCTGTTCTAAGTCGTTGGGCTTCGGCATCTTCCCCTTTCAGTCTCCACGCAAATATATAGGCTTTCACAATAAAATATGTTTAATCAAACATAAAATAATTTAGGTTCCAGTTGAAGTGGGACTCGTTAAAATGAAGCATGGAAAAACTGGTGAAGGATACTGTTTAGGAGTTGAAAGCACAGCCGACGACTTCAGCGTTGGAATCGCCACCTTCAGTGGCGAAATTTTAGCCAACGTAATAGACGCTTACGTCCCACCGGAGGGGGGAATCCATCCGAGGGAGGCGGCGCAACACCACGCTGAGGTTGCAGACAAGGTTATTGAAGAAGCCTTCAAAACGGCTGGCATAAAACCAAAAGATTTAACGGTTATAGCGTTTTCGCAAGGCCCAGGCCTTGGACCGTGTCTAAGAACGGGGGCTACCGTGGCACGGGCGCTTGCCTCTTATCTGCATGTTCCACTTGTCGGCGTCAACCACTGCATAGCCCACATTGAAATAGGAAAATTAAAGACTGGTGCAGTAGATCCCGTCACGCTTTATGTTTCCGGCGGAAACACTATTGTGGCGGCTTTTGACGCTGGACGTTACAGAGTTTTCGGTGAAACATTAGACATTGCCTTAGGAAACTGTTTAGACGTTTTCGCAAGGGAAGCTGGATTAAAACAAAGACCCGGAGAACCTTTTGGAGCCGTTGTTGAAAGGTTTGCGAAAAACGGGAATGTTTTTGTGCCGCTGCCATACGCTGTTAAAGGCATGGACATGTCTTTCAGTGGGCTTTTGACGGCCGCCATAAAAGCCTTCAAGAAAGGCGAGTATAGGCTGGAGGACTTGTGCTATAGTCTCCAGGAAACAGCGTTTTCAATGGTTGTTGAGGTTACTGAAAGGGCTTTAGCTCACACGGAGAAAAAGGAAGTCTTGTTAACTGGCGGTGTCGCCGCTAACAAAAGGCTTCAGGAGATGGTGCGCTCCATAGCAGAGGAGCACAACACCAGATTCTGCACAGTTCCAAGCGAATACGCCGTTGACAACGGGGCCATGATCGCGTGGACTGGTGTTTTGGCGTTTACCCATGGCATCATAACGCCCCTCGAAGAGAGTTTTGTACGGTTGAGGTGGCGTATCGAAGAGGTTGAAGTTCCTTGGGTGAAGTGAACCAGCCGGTTCTCATCAAAATGGGTGCAGAGGCCTACTTGTTTCTTGCAGAATGGCACGGCAAGAAAGTCGTTTTGAAGAAGCGTTTGCCCAAAAAATATAGGATTCCCGCCTTAGACGAGCAGATCAGAGCGTACAGAACCGTTCACGAGTCTCAGTTGATGCACGAGGCGAAAAAAGCCGGAGTGCCAACACCCACAATATTTTTTGTCGACGTAAAAAACTCCACAATCGTAATGGAGTTTGTTGAGGGAAGACAGCTAAAACAGTTGTTAAAAGATGTTTCCGAAGATGATAGATGGCAGTTATGCCATAAAATTGGCGAGTTGATTGGAAAACTCCACCGGTATGGCATAGTTCACGGAGATCTAACAACCTCAAACATGATCCAAGCTCCAGATGGAAAAATCTTCTTTGTAGATTTTGGATTGAGCGAGAAAACAATGGAGCTTGAAGCAAGGGGCGTTGATCTGCACCTTATGAAAAGGGCATTGCAAAGCACGCATTTTCAGTACGCAGAAAAATGTTTCAACGCTATAATTGAGGGGTATAAGAGTGTTTTGGGGATTGACGAAGTGAAAAACGTTTTAGATAAAATAAGGGAAATAGAAAGGAGAGGACGCTACATAGCCGAAAGAAGAAGCGAATAAGACACGGTAGAAAGCTGAAAAGAGGCTGAATCGTGTGAACTTCCAATTGAAGGGCAAAGTCATATTCTTCGCCACAAACAACATTAACAAGTTCAATGAAGCCCGAAGGGTTTTAAGCCGCCACGGGATAGCGGTGGGCATGTTAAGGGTTAAAACGCTGGAAATCCAGAGCGAAAGTTTAGAGGAAATCGCAAAGGCAAGCGCTATCCACGCTTTTCAACAGTGCCATCTCCCAATAATCGTTGAGGATGCTGGCTTATTTATAGAAGCCTTAAACGGTTTCCCGGGGCCCTATGCTGCCTACGTTTACAAGACCATTGGAAACGAGGGCTTGTTGAAACTTATGGAGGATTTTGCCAACAGAAAAGCCTACTTCCAGTCGGTGGTTGCCTACTTTTCGGAAGACCTAAACGCGCCCATATGTTTTAAGGGCAAAGCCTTCGGAGAAATAACAAGGGATGCTCGGAAAGGGTGTTCAGGTTTTGGTTTCGACCCCATTTTCAAGCCTTCAGGCAGTGAGAAAACTTTCGCTGAAATGGGCATAGACGAAAAGAACAGGTATTCACATAGGGCTAAAGCTCTCCGCAAATTTGCCAAGTGGTATAAAGGCTTAAAAGCCGAAAAATAAAACCATAAGATTCGCGGAGGTTTTCCGGTTGAGTGAAGGGCAAGCCACTATTCCAAAGGAGGTCATAATAGCGCCAAACGAAAAAGTCCTTATGGTTTTGGAGAGGCACTACGTCTCATACGTGACAATGGCAACCGTAGGGCTCATAGTGATATGGATTATCATAGGCGGTGTGAGTCTAGCGGTGTCGCTTGAATACCGGTGGATTACGTTTCCGATACAAGTGTTTGCGTTCTTAGTTCTTCCAGTTCTGGTTTATGGGTTAGGCTATATTTATGTAAAGGGACACCGCTACATAATCACAAATGAGCGCATAATAATGTTCAGAAAATTCATTGGAATTCTTATGAGAACGGTTACTCACGACAAAATCACAGACATAATTGTGAATCAAGGACCGATAGGTAGACTTTTCAACTATGGCAGAGTCTCCCCGATCACGGCTGGCATGATTATGCCGATGGGAGCCGCCATATTCTCGATTTCCGGTGTTAAAAATCCCTATGAGGTTAGGGATGCCATTGCAAAGCTTGTAAAAGAAATCAAGCCGAAAGGTGCAGAAAGCTGATGGCAGCAACGGAGCTTACCAAAAAGTATGTGTCGCTCCTTCAAGACGAAAAAATTTTAATGACGCTGCAAAGGCGTTACCCTTCGATATTCTCTTCTATTCTATCAACTGCTGGATTCGCGCTCATCGTGTATTGGTGGTCGATTTTTCGTTATATCACCCAATACGCTGGATTTTTAATGGAGGCACTGTTCACATTATTTTATGCATTAATAGTTGTTATTGCGGGCATTTTCACTTTAATGGCCATCGTTGGCTACTTTTACGTTAGGGGCCATCTCTACATTCTAACCGACAGACGAATTATTATGCTAAGAAAGTTCATCACAGTGTCTGTTAGGGAACTTACATACAACGAAATAACAGACATTATCGTGAGCCAAGGCCCACTAGCAAGATGGCTAAATTATGGTTCTATAACACCATTAAGCCCCGGTGTTAGAGGCGTATATGCTTTGCCGTATCCCTATTTTAGGAGAACTTCCTATGCAAGGGTTGAATTGAAGGACGTTAGCGATCCTTTAAAAGTTGCTAGTGAACTTTTCAATTTAACCCATACGCACAGTTTGGGCTGAAAGTTTAAATCGAAGTTCTTAAATATCCGTCTATCCTCGCTTTCACAAAGCTAGACGGGGTATGCATGCCGAAACAGGAAAAGGGAAAGTCCCATTCAACCAGACCAGTAAGTAAGCGTCCTCCAAGCTGGTGTAAATACCAGCCCGAAGAAGTGGAAGCACTCGTCATTAAGCTTGCAAGGGAAGGCCACCCTCCTAGCCGTATAGGCACAATTCTCAGAGACCAATATGCTATCCCGCTTGTTAAACCATTGACTGGGAAAACTATAACCCAGATTCTTAGGGAAGCGGGACTTGCACCGTCCATACCTGAAGATCTTGAAAACTTGCTTAAAAAGGCCGCGAGGCTTTCAGCCCACCTTGAAAAGCATAGGAAGGACTTGCATAACAAAAGGGCTTTGCAGCTTGTCGAAGCCAAAATTCATAGACTTGCAGAATACTATAAGCAAGAAGGTGTTTTACCGTCTGATTGGAAGTATGAGCCAAAAGCCGCCTCCATAGCGTAGGAATTAAAAATCCAAAATTTGCAAAGCTGAAACTTCTTAAGCAGAGAAACCTCAAAACACTGTGATAAGAATGGAGCAGAATGGGCGGACTGTAGGCTTTTTCGAAAGTGTTTCAAAAGCAGCCGATGTAATGCGGCAAGCCGTCAAGGAGGATTTTTACATTTACGTTTTTTCACATTTAGACGCTGACGGGATAGCTGCTGCTGGGATTATTGGCAAAGCCTTGTACCGTCTTGACGCAAGATTCCGAATTAGGATAACCCAATGGGTCGACGAGAAGCTTGTAAACGAGATAGTTGAAGAAAAGCCTCAAATGGCTGTTTTCACAGACTTGGGAAGCGAACACGCACTTTTACTGAGACAGAAAGCTCCAGAAATCAAAGTCGTTGTTTTAGACCACCATCAGATCAGCGGGGACATCGGCGATTTCCCCTGTGTTAACCCCCACATTTACGGCATTGACGGCGCACGAGACATAAGCAGTTCAGGAGTAGCCTATCTCGTGGCTAAAGCCATTGACAAGGTAAACATGGATTTGGCGCCCATCGCCGTTGTTGGCGCCCTCGGAGACTTGCAGGACAAATATGACCAGCGAAGCCTGGGAGGCTTAAATGAGAAGATAGTTGAAGATGCGAAAAGCCAAGAACTGTTAATTGTTGAAAAAGACTTGATATTTTTTGGTAGAGAAACCCGCCCCATCCATAAAGCTTTAGCCTCAACCACAAACCCGTTTATCCCCGGCATAAGTGGGGAAGAGGGCAAAAGTTTCGCGTTCTTAGACAGCCTTGGCATTAAAGCAAAAGTGGACGACAAGTGGCGAGCTCTAAGAGATTTGACGGAAGAAGAGAAAAGAAGACTTTGCTCAGCCCTCGCGGATTATCTTGTCTCAAAGGGACTACACTACGAAGTATCGAATTTAATAGGCTACGTTTATACGTTAACCCGAGAAGACTCTTGGACCCCGCTTCGAGACGCAAGAGAGTTTGCCGTCTTGTTAAACGCGGCGGGTCGAATGGATAAACCGGGAGTTGGCGTTGCAATATGCATGGGTGACAGGGGCGCCGCCCTTGAAGAGGCAAACAAAATCCTAGAAGAGTATAGGCGGACAATCAATAAGTATCTTAGCTGGATAATGGAAAAGCCCGGACGGATTAAGGAGCTTGAATACATTTATGTTGTTTACGGCGAAGACTATATAGATGACAAAATAGTGGGGGCTGTATCCTCCATCCTTTCAACTTCGCTGCCTAATCCGGAAAAGCCGCTAATTGCCTATGCAGACGTGAAAGAGGAAGGTCTGGTGAAAGTGTCTGCCAGAACCGTGGACGCTGTTGTTGCAAAGGGCGTTAACCTTGGAGAGATAATGCAGACAGCTGCTGAAAAATGTCTCGGAAAAGGCGGGGGCCACGACGTGGCGGCTGGAGCTCAAATACCAATTGAAAACGTGGAGACCTTCATTAAACTGGTCAACGAGCTTGTTGGGAAACGGTTGGCTGGCGTTAAAATTGGAAGCTGAAATCACCATAGTCTACGAGGATGAAAGGAAAGCAAAAGCGGTTGCAGAAGCAATTTCTCCAGACAACTTTAAGGTGCCCCGAGGGCTTTATGTTAAAACTGAGAGAAGAGACACCAGCGTTTGGACGTTCATAAAATGCAACAGAAGTCTTCAAACGCTCATCGCAACGGTTGACGATTTACTCTTTGCCATTACAACGGCTGAGAAAACCTTAAAGACTGCACAGAACTTGAATAGAAAGGTATGCGCTTCTTTATAAGGCTAAAAAAGGTGGGCAACATAGAAAATGTTGGACATAAAGCTCATCAGAGAAAAACCTGAACTTGTTAGGGAAAACCTCGCAAGAAGAGGTGATCCAGAATACCTTAAAATGTTGGATGAGCTTATCGAGTGTGACAAGCTTTGGCGACAAAATCTAACAAAGCTTAATGAAATGCGTCGAGAAAGAAACCGGGTGACAGCTGAAATCGCATCCCTAAAAAAGAGGGGGGAAGACGTTAGAGCAGTTGTTTCAAAAGCTAAAGCGATTGATGAAGAAATCGCTGCACTGGAGAAGCTTGTAGCCGACTACGAGATGAAAGTGCGCAATTATCTCATGATGTTACCAAATCTTCTGCACGAGTCTGTTCCAGTTGGCAAAGATGAAAACGACAACGTTGTTGTTAAAACATGGGGAGAACCGTCGAAGTTCAGCTTTCCACCGAAGGACCACATAGATTTAGGCTTAAAATTGGACATCATGGATATTGAAAGGGCTGGGAAAATTGCTGGCTCCAGATTCTTCTATTTGAAAAATGAAGGTGTCTTATTGGACGTGGCTTTGATGTGCTTCGCTTTAGAAGAAATGGTTAAGAAAGGTTACACACCCATAGAGCCTCCCTTCCTCATGAGGCGTAAACCCTATGAAGGTGTCATAGCCCTCAGCGACTTTGAAAACGACTTGTACAAGGTTGAAGGCGAAGACCTTTATTTGATTGCAACTTCAGAGCATCCAATGGCGGCCATGTTTATGGATGAAGTTTTGAAGGCTGAAGATTTACCCATAAAGTTTGTTGGAATAAGCACAAACTTTAGGAAGGAAGCTGGTGCCCACGGCAAAGACACCCGAGGGATTTTTCGCACTCACCAGTTCAACAAAGTCGAACAGTTTGTTTTCTGCAAGCCGGAGGACTCTTGGAAAATGCATGAGGAGCTCTTAAAGAACGCGGAGGAGCTTGTGCAAAAACTGGAGCTGCCATATAGAGTTGTCAACGTTTGCACCGGCGACATTGGAAAAGTCGCCGCTAAAAAATACGACATTGAAGCGTGGATGCCAGCGCAAAAAGCCTACAGAGAAATAATCTCATGCAGCAACTGCACAGACTACCAAGCGAGGAGGCTTAACATCCGTTACCGAGAAAAAGAGGGAGAACCGCCAAAAGGCTTCGTACACACCTTAAACTCAACAGCGCTCGCCACGGGAAGAACCATTGTAGCTATTTTAGAGAATTATCAACAGGAAGACGGCTCGGTGGTTATCCCAGAAGTTTTAAGAAAATACATGATGGGCATAGAGAAAATCTCCCCAAAAAAGTAAAGTTTAATACCCTTCAATGAAACTTTTCATCGCTAAATGGAGGGCTATCGTGTCTGCTAAAAAAGTCCGGGATAAATGGCGTAGCAAAGCATGGTACACAGTGTTAGCTCCACCATATTTTGGAAACGTGGAGCTTGGGTCAATCCCCGCAGACGAGCCGGAAAAACTGCTTGGAAGGGTTATTGAAGCAACCCTCTACGACATTACGGGAGACTTCGCCCACCAATACATGAAAATCTACTTCCAAATAACGAGAATCGAGGGAAAAACAGCCCACACCATGTTTAAGGGACACGAGTATTCTAGGGATTATTTGCGAAGCCTTGTACGCAGAAGAACAACAAAGGTTGACGGCATATTCAACGTAACAACAAAGGACGGGTATAGGTTAAGAGTCGCCGTATGCGCTTTCACCCTTTCAAGAATCAAGACTTCACAAGAAACAGCTATTCGCAAAGTTATGGCGAAAATTGTTGAGGAGAAAAGTAAGGCCTTAACCTTGGACCAGTTCGCCCAAGAAATGGTTCTTGGAAAAATCGCCTCAGACGTTTACAATGAAGCCAAAAAAATTGTTCCACTGCGACATGTCGGTGTCAGAAAATCAAAGCTTCTAACGCAAGTAGTTCAGCCCCAAGCACAGGTGAAAGCACCACTGCCGAAAGCAGAACAAGGGTAACTTTCAACAAGTTTTTGTATCCGCGACCCGTTTCAAAGGCTTTTAGGTTTAAATGCGTTTCTGTGTGGAAAGAAAGCATAGTGGAACATGCGTATAAACGAGGAATAACGAATGGGCGGAGACGTTAAAGTTATCCTGTACGGTGTTGGTGCCATCGGCAGCTTAATTGCTAAAGCTATGCTAGAAAAGAAGGGCTTAAAAATTGTTGGCGCCGTGGATATAGCAAAGGATAAGGTTGGCAGAGATTTAGGCGAAGTGTTAGGCTTAAAAAAGAAGGTTGGTGTGAAGGTTTACGCCAATGTTGATGAACTTTTCTCTATAACGAAGGCGGATATAGCCGTTCACGCAACATCCTCATATCTTAGGGAGGCTTACCCCCAAATAGCTTCTCTCGTAAAGCATGGCGTTAACGTCATATCCACATGTGAAGAACTAGCCTACCCACACTATTCAGAGCCTAAAATTGCAAGAAAACTGGACGCTTTAGCTAAAAGACACGATGTTACTGTTCTCGGCACCGGCATAAACCCGGGCTTCTTGATGGACACCCTTGTAATCACGTTGACTGCAGTCTGCCAAAAAATAGAAAAAATCGAAGCAGTCAGAGTTATGAATGCTGCCACGAGGCGTCTGTCATTCCAAAAAAAGATAGGGGTAGGGCTGACCGTCGAAGAGTTTAAACAGAAAATTGAAAGCAAACAGATCACGGGACATGTGGGGCTTGAACAGTCTATAGCCATGATTGCAGACGCTTTAGCGTGGAAACTTGAGGGAATAAAAGCCGAACCAGCAGAGCCTGTAATTGCAAAAGAAAACGTGAAAAGCGAAGCCATAGAGGTCAAGGCTGGAGGGGTGGCTGGTTTAAGACAGACAGCAAAGGGATACATGGAAGGCAAAGAAGTTATAGTTCTGGATTTTCAAGCCTATATAGGCGCCGAGGAGGAGTATGACGCTATAAACATTACTGGTGTGCCAACGGTTAAACAGAAAATACAGCCATGCATCCACGGAGACTTAGGCACCGTTGCAATAGTTATAAATGCCATTCCAAGGGTGCTTAACGCGCCCGCGGGCCTGCTAACTATGAAGGACTTGCCGGTTCCATCAGCCATGTTAGAGAATGTACGGAAATACTTGAAATCCTAGATTACACGAAAATTCAAAACCCGCTAGGCATGTTAAAACTTTAAAATAGCTTTAGACACTGTTGTATCGCGTGATGCCGATGACTGCAAAAAATGTCCACGAGAAAGGCACCTTATCCCTTGAAGAATTAATTGCCAAGATGAAAAGCAAACCCGATTTCCATAAAGCTGGAGCCATAGCGATTTTTGTCGGGGTTGTCCGCGGAGAAAACCCCAACGGTGAGAAAGTTCAAAAAATGGAGATTGAAGCTTATGAAGAAAAGGCTGACGAAGTTTTGTCAAGAATTTGCCAAGACTTAAAGGTGAGGAAAGGTGTGGTGGACGTTCAAATACACCATTTTTATGGCGAATTTAACGTTGGCGACGATCTTGTATACGTTTTGGTTGCAGGCGCTCATAGAGAAAATGTCTTCCAAGTTTTGAAGGAAGCTGTTGAAAGATACAAAAAGGAAGCCCCAATATTCAAAAAGGAACACGTCGTCACAAAAGATGGAGAAGTAAAATCCTACTGGGTTGCTGAAAGGGAACTTTATTGAAAAGTGTTATTAAGCTTTCCATAAAACTATGTGTGGTGGGATGAAGAGTCTTGGAAAGTAAAAGCTACACGTGGTTTGAGAGGAGGCGGAGAACTAAAGCCTTAGACTTGGCGCAGGAACAGATAACAAAAGCTCTTGACACCGTGACGCTTCTTAACTACGCCATGAAAAAGATGGTTGAAAACAAAAGGAAAGAAGCCATGCAACACATAGACAACGTCTTCAAGGTTGAAAAGGAGGTTGACAGACTACGCACAGAAGTTTTCAAAGAACTTTCAAAGGGCGTGGCGCTTTTCGCCGAATACCGTGAAGACTTAATGCACCTTGTGAAAAGATTGGACACGCTTGCAGACCACGTGAAAGACGCGGCAAGATGCATCAAAATGCTGGGAGAGGCAAAGATACCGAAAGAATTATGGGAGAGCACCGCCCGCACGACGGCTCTTCTTGTGGATTGCGCCCAAGCCTTGAGAGGAAGCATTGAAAAAATCGCTGTTGACTCTTCTGGAGCCATAAATGGAGCAAAAAAAGTTGAGGAAATAGAAAAGAAAATAGATGATGAATATTTGAAAACAAAGGCATTATTCATTAAATATGGAAACGAAATGGACAGCGGCTCCATGGTTATCTTCGACGACCTTGTAGAGTTTATTGAACACGCCGCAGACATGTGTGCAGACACAGCTGACTACATAGTGATTCTTGCAAGCAGAGAATAGCCTTTCCCTCGTTTATCAGCCGCTTTTAGATATAGCCTTTCCAAGGGCGAACGATAAGACTAGAACAAGAAATGTTCCGAAGAGCCCCGCAAGCAGAGCCGACATGTAAGGGTGCTCGACTGCTGGAAGCGTATAGTCTGGCATAAAGCCACCCCATAAAGGTTCATTTTCTTCTACGCCGAGCGTTTCAGCCACGGTTTCCAGTCCGTCTGGATATGTTGAGGCGAATGGCAACAGAACCGCAAAGCCCACTAACATTAGGATTAGAGCTTTGACATAACCCTTCAAGCAGCATCCCTCTTGAGGAGGGCTAACCCGTTTAGAACTGCTGGTTGAAGCCTATAAAGCTGGGTTAGGAAAGTTGTTGTTATGGCTGCCTCGGCAAGCCCTATTAAAGTGTGCCAGAAAAGCATGGCTGGGACTGTTATGGCTATCCCGCCGACCTGTGAAAAAACTGGGGAAATGCCTATCTCTAAACCGCATGCCAACGCTCCGAGAACTACGGAAAGCCAAGAGGCAACGAAGACGCCTATGGCGAAGCGTTTGCCTCGAGTGGAGCTGCCTGCAATAAGCTTTACTATGAAGAAGCTTAACCCGCCTATGACGGCCATGTTGAAGATGTTGGCGCCTAGGGCGGATATTCCGCCATCTGCAAAGAACAATGCTTGCATTAACAAGACAATCGTCATGCTTAAAACCGCCGCGTATGGACCTAAAACAACCGAGAGAAACGTGCCGCCAACCAAGTGTCCGCTGGTTCCATAGGTTATTGGAAAGTTGATCATTTGCGCCACAAAAACAAAGGCGCTTGAAACCGCCAGTATAGACGCAAAAGATTTTGGATAAGCGCCTTTTGCTTTTCTCCAACACCAAAATAGGAAGATTACGGAGACCATGTTCATTAAAATTGAAATTTCGGGGCTTAGGTAGCCGTCCGGTATGTGCATTTCAAAGCCTCAGTAATACTTTTTATAGTAAAAGTATTACCTTTATAAACCTTCCGCACAAACGCCTTACCCTAAACACGTTAAAGTAACGCTTAACTTAAAAGGACTGATGTCCAAATTAACATTTAACGCGCAGCTGTCATTTAACGTTGGGAAAAACATGAGGTTGTTTGGCAGTTCTGGGGTTAGAGGTTTAGTCGGCGTCGAGCTAACTCCAATCTTAGCAGCGAAAGTGGGGATGGCTGTCGGCACCTTTACAAAGGCTGGACGGGTTCTTGTGGCAAGAGACACCAGAACTTCCGGATTAATGCTTGAAAACGCCGTCATTTCGGGGCTGCAAGCATGCGGCGCCAAAGTTTTCCGCCTAGGAGTCGCGCCCACTCCGGTCTTAGCCTACCTAACAAAGGCTCTGGGCGTCGATGCTGGAGTGATGATTACAGCTTCGCACAACCCACCGGAATACAATGGTATAAAGCTTTTTGACGAAGCTGGCATGGCTTATGGTGATGAATATCAAGATGAAATAGAACGATTAGTCGCACATGGGAACTTTCGTTTAGCAGAATGGCAAAGCATAGGTGAAGCAGCATCAATAGATGAAAAAAGCCGCTACATTCAGATGGTATTGGAAAGCGTTAAGCTCAGCGGAAGATGGCATGTTGTAGTAGACCCTGGATGTGGAGCAACAAGCCAAACAGCACCAACAGTTTTTAAAAATTTAGGATGCAAGGTCACAGCCATAAACGCCCAGCCCGACGGTTTCTTTCCCGGAAGAAGCCCAGAGCCTAACGCTGAGTCTCTTAAATTTTTGGCTGAAACCGTAAAAGCCTTAGGAGCCGACATTGGCGTGGCTTACGATGGTGACGGAGACAGAGCAGCCTTTATAGACGAAAATGGCGCTTTTGTGGATTTTGACAGAGCTTTGGCGGCGTACGCCGCCTACACGGTTAAGAAAAGTCGTGGAAAGGGCGGGGTAGTTGTCACGAACGTTGAGGCTTCTATGTGTGTTGAGCGAATGGTTGAGCTTATGGGTGGAAAAGTTGTCAGAACAAAGGTGGGCGATGTTTACGTGGCTGAAGCTGTCAAAAAGTTTGGCGCCATTTTCGGCGGAGAACCTTGCGGTGCATGGATACATCCACAATGCCACTACTGTCCTGACGGAGTTCTTTCCTCTGCGCTTTTGCTGAAAGCCTTAGAAGACGAGAATAAGAAGCTTTCAGAGTTTGTCGCCGACGTTCCAGCCTTCCAAGTTTTGAGGAAAAACATCCACTGCGGAAATGAGGTAAAACATGCTGTTGTTGAAAAAGCGGCGGACCGCCTAAAGGCGAGCTTTCCAAACTGTAAAGAGGTTTCCATGGTTGATGGTGTTCGCATAGCCCTTGAAGATGGATGGTTTTTAGTTAGGGCTTCAGGCACCGAGCCTCTTGTACGTTTAACCGTGGAGGGTGAATCTTTAAAAGTTGCGGAAAAGATAATGGAGAAGGCTGCAAGTGTGATTGCGGAAGTTGTGGAGGATTTTGAACAGTGAAGGCTGTTGTTTTGGCTGCGGGCGAGGGGGTTAGGCTTCAACCTTTAACTTTCACGCGTCCAAAACACATGATTAGCGTCGGCGGAAAGCCTATTCTCGAACATTGTCTAGACGCCGTTAAGGCTTGCGGCATAAACCATGTAATAATCGTTGTTCATTACATGGCTGACGTCATCCGCCAGCACTTCGGTTCGGGTGAAAAGTTTGGACTTGAAATAGAGTATTTTGAGCAGCCCAGCGTTCTTGGGACTGGAAACGCTGTAAGTGTTGTTGAACCATTTATAGAGGATGATTTTGTGCTTGTTTATGGCGATTTGCTTTTCACGCCGGAAGCCCTAAAAAAGGTGCTCAATCTACACAGTGCGAAAAAGCCTGCCGCAACATTGGCCGTTGTTCCCGTGGAAAGGCCAGAAGACTACGGCGTATTAGAAATTGAAAGAGATGGCTTGGTGAAGCGCATAATTGAAAAGCCAGCTCGTGAAGAAGCGCCTTCAAACATGGCTAATGCTGGAATATACACGTTTTCCACGGAAATTTTCTCGAAAATTAGAAAGATTAAGGCTTCTTCTAGGGGTGAATGGGAAATCACCGACGCCATCCAATTACTGATTAAGGAGGGCGGGTCTGTTTTTGCTGTTGAAATTCCACGCGCCGACTGGTTTGACATTGGCAGACCATGGGATTTGCTTGAAGCCAACCGTTGGGTGTTAAACCGAATGGAACATAAAATACTGGGGTTTGTGGAAACAGGCGCCCACATTACTGGCCCAGTTACTGTGGCGGAAACAGCGCATGTTCGCTCTGGAGCATACATCGAAGGTCCAGCGTATATAGGTGAGCACAGCGACATCGGACCGAACTGTTACATACGTCCATGCACGAGCATAGGCAGAAAAGTGCGCATTGGAAACGCGTGTGAAATAAAAAACAGCATAATCATGGACGGAGTGCATATAGGCCACTTATCTTATGTGGGCGACAGCATTGTGGGTGAAAACTGCAATTTGGGCGCTGGAACCATAACCGCCAACTATCGGTTGGACGCTGGAACAGTCAAAATGATGGTTAAGGACAAGCTTGTGGACAGTGGCAGAACAAAGCTTGGAGCGGTTTTAGGCGACAACGTGAAAACGGGTATAAACGCCCTCTTCATGCCCGGCGTGAAAGTTGGAAACAATTGTTGGATAGGCCCAAACGTCGTGGTCTACCGGGACGTGCCGCCGAACACAGCCTTATTCCTCAAACAGAATTTGGAAGAAAGAAGGCTGGGCTAACCGATTATTATTGATGTTCCGCAATATTCGCACTGCACTGAAGTTTGGCCCTTGTAAATTTCTTTGGTGTAGGGCGCCCCACAGTGGGGGCAGCGGACAACCCGTATCGTAGGCGCTTCTTTCGGCGTTACGCCCTTTATTGTTGCTATGTCTCTGTCGGCTTCTCCGCCGACAATGTATTGGAAGAATCTTGTTATTACGTCGGCTTCCCAGTCTTTAACGTCGAAGGGTGTTTCCTCCACTCTGACGCTTGGCTTAAAGCGTATGTAAACGCCTGTCCAAGCAATTAGTCCAACCCTCCCCTTCGAGATTTCTTGCAGAGCGCCTATGGGTTGTTCGATTAGCACTGTGCGTTCCGTCTTCTTTTTTGTGGCTATGAAGAGCTTCTTTTCAAGCACAACCTCCCTTTTTCCTTCGAAAATGAAGCGTTGGTTTGTGAAGTATAATGTGCCCTCACACTTGTCCTTCGTCATAATTTTTCCTTCGATGGCTAGAACTGGGCTTTCCTCGGGTTTAAGCGGGAAAGACGCGAAAGAGAAAAGCTCCATGGTTTTCTCTGCAATTTTTAGGTCTCTGTCTATGGCGTTAATGCTTCCAAGAAACTCGCCTAGAGAGGCGTTTACCCTAGCGGTTTCAGCTGCCACACGCGCCCTTAGGGTTGAGGCTTCCACCGAGAGGCGGCTTGCCAAGCCCCAGCAAAAAGCCGTGTTTCCGCGACTTATCTCAGCCCTCAGCCGGTTGGCATCCGATTGTAGTATGCGAATTTGAGCGGTTAATGGTTGAACATTGTTATAGAACGCCTGTTTAATTGTTGGGGAGGCTTCCATCCACTTTTTAGTCAAAAGCTCGATGCTTTTTTCAAGATGCCCCATGGCGGCGTAACCGCGCACCCTAACAGTTGTAAGTCTGCTGGGCAGAGAAGCCATAGCACTGTCGATGTAGGCTAGTTTGCCTTCCACGTCGCTTATAGCTGCAGAAGCACCTGACAAGTCTGATTCAATTGACCGCAGCCTTGCGTGAAGGGCTTCCCGCTCCCTGTCAACACCCGCCATTATCTCGCCACAAAGCTAATTTTCGCTTAATCATAACTAATAACCCTTGTGTAGTTTAAATCCTAAAATACGGGTGTCACATACTCTAAGCTCAGAGGAGGACAAGCTTTGTCAGCAGCTCAGAGAAGATTTTACACCGAAATTTCAGCCCTCGTAGACAAAAACGTTATTGTGATAACTACAGCCGGCAAAACATATAATGGAACTTTGATAGGCATAAACCCGGACAACTTAAGCCTTTGCTTAGCTGAAGCCAAAGACGAGGAGGGTAAAAAACTTCACAGAGTGTTTTTGAACGGGTCGGTTGTCGCCCAAATACTTAGTGTAGAGAAACCTTTTGACTTGAGGGCTCTGGCTGAACGTCTTGAAAGGGTTTTCCCAACCATGGTTAAACTTTACGAGGATAAAGGGTTCATATGGGTTATGGATAAAATCAAAGTAACTGAGAAAGGTGTGGTGGAGGGTTCCGGTCCGGCTGCGGAAAGAGTGCAGAAAGTCTATGAACAGTTTGTCAGCGAAACCAAAGGCTAGACAAACCAGCGGAAATCTTCCTTTTTCTTTTCCTCTTCCTTAACTGTTCTAACCCAGCCAAAAGACTCTAGGATTTTGGCGGTTTTTTCAGCTGCCAAATCAAGCCTCGACAAGTCAACATTCAACCCCAAATACTTGTTGAGGGCTGAAAGCGCATAGCGTGCAGCGTTCGCGTCTGGATAAGTGCCCAAAGTTTCAACCAGAAGCGAAAAACCCTTAAAGCCCCTTAAGGCGCCAAGCCCTATCAAAATGCCAGCCACTCCAAAAATGTTCCCAACCATTATTTTTGCGCCCAATTTTAGCGCTTCCTTCAAGGTTTCCACGTCTGAAGCCGCACAGTAGACTTCCGGAACCGCTTTTACCTCTCCCTGTTTGAAGCCTCCCACCGTTATGAGGAATCGACACCCCAATTCTTCGGCGATGTCTAACACGCGGCCGCTAAGCTCGTATTGTCCAAAAGTTGTTAAAGCCTGGGTGTTGCCATACCATATAATCAAGTCGCGTCCGCCGCCTCCACTCTTGTAATAGTACAGTTCATTTATGGGCGAGCGAGGTTCTCCAGTTTCAGTTGTTACAGCCAAGTCTTGGAAGGAGGCAGATAAAATTCTTGCAAAACGTTTGGCTTTCAACTCGTGGATTAAATGCAGAGCTACGATGTTGGCTACGAAGCCTATTCCGGGAAGCCCCTCGATAAGCACTGGATTGTTGAGTTTAGGCTTTTCCTCTATCTGGATTGATAAGGGCATACTGTTTCCTCTGGTGTTTAGTAAAGCTTCACATTTTATAAACTTGTTTAACCGATTTTGTCTAGACCAAGTAATGAGCTTCGAAGTAAAGGAAAGGGACCTGCTGGCGAGAATTGGGAAACTGCGAACCAAAAGTGGTGTAGTTGAGACCCCGCTTCTTTTCCCAGTCATAAATCCAGCAGTGCAGCCGATCCCTCCAAAAAGAATTCGTGAAGAATTTGGTTTTGAAGCGCTAATAACGAATGCCTACATTTTAAAGAAACGTTTCAAAAACACGCCGGTGGAAATAGGCTTGCATAATTTTCTGGACTTTAACGGTGTTATAATGACTGATTCAGGAGCCTACCAAATACTTGTCTATGGAGACGTGGAAACGACACCAGAGGAAATTGTGGCTTACCAGGAACAGATAGGAACAGATATAGCCACCATACTGGACTGGCCGACAGGCTGGAAAGCCACGAGAAAACATGCAGAACAAACTGTCGAAGAAACATTGAAAAGAGCACGTGCGCTATTCCAGACAAAAACTAGGGATGATATTCTCTGGGTTGGCCCTGTCCAAGGTGGGCGTTACCTAGACCTTGTGGCGAAGTCAGCCCATGAAATAAGTGCCCTTCCATTTCACATTCACGCGCTTGGAAGCCCCACTGAGGTCATGGAAAATTACCGTTTCGACGTTTTAGTGGACATGATTTTAACCGCCAAAATGAACCTGCCTATAGAGAGGCCTCTCCACCTTTTTGGAGCTGGCCATCCTTTCATGTTTGCTTTGGCGGTTGCTCTGGGATGCGACATGTTTGATTCCGCAGCCTACGCCATTTACGCTAAAGAGGGCCGTTACATGACAGAGTCTGGAACGGCTAGGCTTGAAGAACTTGAGTATTTTCCATGTTCGTGTTCGAAGTGTTCGAGTAAAACGCCGAGAGACGTCATGGAAATGCCGCCAAATGAGAGGCACGTTTTCCTTGCAGAGCACAACCTTTATGCGTGTCTTTCTGAGATCATGAGGATAAAGCAGGCTATAAGGGAAGGGCGCCTCTGGGAGCATCTGGAGCTTAGAATGCATGGGCATCCGACGCTTCTACAAGCCTTGAAAAAGTTGAAGAAGTATGAAGATTTTATTGAGAAACACAGCCCAATAGCCAAGCCCAGCGGGGTGTTCTTTTTCAGCCATGTTGGTTTATCTCGCCCAGAGGTTGTGCGCCACAGAGTTAGGCTTTCCGAGAGGTTCACGCCTCCGGCGGGAGTTGAAATCCTCGTTTTGATGCCTCAGACGAAGACTAAGCCTTTCCATAGGTCTGGGCCTTACAAGAAGCTGGTTAAAACGCTTCGCAACATTTTAAGTGTAGAAGAATTAGCCAAAGTTCATGTTTGCTTTTACGAAGCTCCCTTTGGCATTGTTCCCATAGAACTGGACGAGGTTTACCCGCTCTCCCAACATGAAACAGCTCTGCCACCAGACATGGAAACGGCGGAGTATGTGGCTGTTCAAGCAGCAAACTACATAAGCCGAACAAACTACAAAGCGGTGGTGTTTCTTAACAACCATGAAACTTGGAGAGGAAAAGTTTTAGAAGCTTGCAGGAAAGTCTGCCAGGAAAAGGGAATAGCCTTTAAAAGTTTTGATATTGAACAAGACTGGATCAAGCTTCTCGCCGATTTTCTAAAGGGAAGTGAAAAACCTTGATTAGGGCGGACCTCCACATTCACACAATTTTCTCGCCGGATTCCTCTATTCCGCCGAAAACATTGGTTGAAACTCTTCTGGTCCATCCGTTCATAAAGGCAGTGGCAATAACAGACCACAACACTGTTAGAGGTTATTTTAAGGTGCGGGAGTTGGCTGCCGCCTATCCAGACTTGTTAATAATCCCCGGTGTCGAAGTGAGCACTGTGGAGGGCGATGTGATCCTTTTGGGCGTTGCGGAAGTGCCGCCTCAACCTTGGACCGTGGAAAACGTGATTGATTTTGCCCATAGTAGGGGAGGCTTAGTGGTTGCAGCCCACCCTTACAGAGCGTATGGCTTAGGCGATTCTGCAAAGAAATACTCTATAGACGCTGTTGAAGTTTTGAATGGCGGTTGCCCTCGTCAGCTTAACATGTTGGCGGAGGAGCTTGCCAAAGCGATGGGTCTGCCCGGTGTTGGTGGAAGCGACGCCCACAGGGTGGACGAACTTTGGACAGTTTACACTGAAATTCAAGCTTCCACAGATTTGGACGATGTTTTAAGGGCTATTAAACGGGGACTTGTTAGGGCGTCTCACAGTGAAAAGTCAATACGTTTTTAAAATAGCAGTGCAAATGTTTACTGCGTTAAATGGTTGAAGCAGAGATGAGCCCTCTACAAGTAAAATTTCTGGGCGCAACCCACGAGGTTGGTAGAGCAGCAATCGCCGTTAAAACCCCAAAGACACAGGTTTTGCTAGACTATGGTGTAATGTTGAACCATGAACCCGGCTTCCCAATGCACGTTCCGCCCAAAGAAGTGGACGCCATAATTTTGGGGCACAGCCATCTTGATCATTCCGGCGCAATCCCCATATTCTTCATTCACGGGAAAAAACCCGTCTACACAAACAAGCTCACCGCTGAGCTAAGCCAACTCTTGATTGCAGACTTTATCCACCTTTCAAGCTACTATCTTCCATACGAGTATCTGGAACTTCGAGCCATGATGAGGAATATTAGGCATCTAGACTTCGGTGTTAAAGAAACCATAGGCGACTTAACCTTCGAGTTCCGCAATGCCGGACACATTCCGGGAAGCGTTCAAGTGCTCATAGAGGCGGAGGGCAGAAGACTTCTCTACACCGGCGATTTCAACTTCATAGACACAAGGCTTCTAGAAGGCGCAAAAATGGACTACGGCGACCTAGACGCCGTCATAATCGAGAGCACATACGCCAACGAAGACCACCCAGACCGGTTAGAGCTTGAGAAAAACTTCGTTGAAGAGGTGACTGAAGTGGTGGAAAGGGGTGGAACAGTTCTTGTGCCAGCCTTCAGCATTGGAAGAGCCCAAGAAATCGCATGTATCCTCGCCGCCCACCACTTCGAACATGTGGTTTACCTTGACGGAATGGCTCGGGAAGCCAGCCGGCTAATGATGAACCACGCGCGGTACTTGAGAGATCCCAAACTGTTTATGGACGCGATACATTCTGTCAATTGGGTTGAGGGCTGGAGGGACCGCAGAAAGGCGACGAAAACGCCCTGTGTAATAATATCGCCGGCCGGCATGCTTAAGGGCGGTCCAGCTGCTTTTTACGTTTCCAAAATTGGTAAGAAAACTCAAAACGCCATTTTCTTGGTGAGCTACCAGATTCCGGGAACACCGGGACGGGAGCTTCTGGAAAAGGGCGTCTGCGTTATTGACGGTAAACTCAGAAAGGTCAAGGCAACGGTTAGACACTTCGATTTTTCATCTCATTGCGGTGCAAAAGAGCTCAGAGAAGCCATTCGCAAAATAAACGGCAAAGCAAAAATCTTCGTGATCCACGGCGCCGAGGGAAACTGCGAACTTTTGGCAAGGTGGGCGGAGAAAGAAATGGGGATGGAAGCTGTAGCGCCGAAACCCGGAGACACCTTTGAGGTTTAATGCAACAATGAAAATTGGAATTCTTCAAATTGGAAAAACTTCCACAGATGTCTTGGATAGGCTTAGAGAAAACTTGAAAACGTCTTTCCCAGAAGCCCAGTGCCAGCTTGTTTCCGACGTTTTAGCTCTGCCCACTCAAGCCTTCGACAGTATGAGAAGACAATACCGTTCAGACATGATCCTAGCCTTGGTTAAAGACTACGCTTACAAAACAAAGGTTTTCAGCCATGTTTTGGGCGTTGTGGACGTGGACATATATGTGCCAGGGTTAAACTTTGTCTTTGGAGAGGCTGAATGCCCCGGAAAGGCCGCCATCATATCTTTATGGAGACTTAGACCGGAATTTTATGGTAAGCCTCCAAACTTTGAGGTTTTTGTTGAAAGAGCCACTAAAGAGGCTGTTCATGAACTCGGCCACACTTTGGGTTTGGGACACTGCGCCAACCCGTTCTGCGTCATGTATTTTTCCAACTCCATATTCGAAACGGATAGAAAGAAAAATTTATTCTGCAACAGATGCCGTTCGAAGATTCAGATGAGCCTCGTTTAGGCTTGGTGGGACTGTTGGACGAGAATTTTAGGGCTGAACTTGTTCATTTAGTGCCAATAACTATAAGTTTGCTTTTCGGCGTCAGCTACGCCTACCTTCTTAAGGCTTCAGAAATGCAACTTTTTGAGATAACGCCCTTTTCAGAAGAAAGCTCAACAGGGCCCGTTGGCAACGCATTATATTTTGTGCTTTTAGTCTGTTGCGGCGCTTTGACTCTCTTTTTCCTTCTAAAAAGGGGCAATTTTAGGCTTATCGCCCTTATTACGGGTTTTGCTTTGGCTTCAGCTGTTTTCCTCCTTTCAATGGTGTATTTTTATGCATTTTCCAGAGTTTTCATCCCTTTACCAACAGAGGCTTTGGTGGTTCTTTCTGCTGCAATAACGGTTTTTGCCGGCTATGTGCTTTGGGGAAGAAGGAGCAGACTTGGCGACTTCGTAGTTTTGCTGTTGGGTGGGGCTTTGGGTGCATTACTCGGGGCGTGTATCCAAACCTTAAGCACGGTGCTTATTTTATGTTTTTTGGCTGTTTACGACGCCTTCGCCGTTTACCGCGGACCTGTTGGGAAGATAGCCCACGCTGGGCTTGAGAAGCTTAAGGGGTTAAGCTTCTCTTTTAAAGATATTCAAATGGGCTTAGGCGATTTAACCTTCTACTCCATGCTTGTGGGGCACATGCTACTTTATTTTGGCTTTTTTCCATGTTTAGCCTCTATGATGGGCGTTTTTATTGGATGTTTTTTGGCTTTCAAGATGCTTGAACGTGAGGGAATTTTTCCTGGACTCCCAATCCCAATTTTTCTCGGTTTAGCTTTGGGCTTCCTCGCAGCGTTTGCGGTTTAAACACCAGCCAAGACAAGCCTTGTGGCGTTTACGTCTACCTCCATGATTTTGCAGTTTTTGAACTCCTTTAATTGGCCGGCTACATCTTTGAGTATTACTTTGTTGCCATCAACCTTCGCATAAACAACGTCGTTCCAAACTTCTTTTCCGTTTAAGATTACCTTAAACTCGCACATGCACCTCACCAACCAGAGGTTTAGAGAAAGTTGTTGGCTGTTATAATCTTTCTGGGTGCCCTAACTTTTTGATAGTTTTGATATTGATTCTAAATTCATAACCCTACCCCATTATTTTTAGGTTACAGAGACAAGTGCTGGTGTACAGAAGTTGACCCTTTGGCATGAAATTGAGGACCTTCAAAAGAACAAGGCTGAATTAGAGTTTCAGCTTCGCTCTTTGAGGAGAAAGAGAAAAGCCTTGAAGAAAGGGCGCGACCGCTGGAGGAGAAGCTTGCCATCAAGGAACTTGAACAGAAGCTTAAGTTGAAGACTGAAAGCATAGAAAAGCTTGAAGCCCGCATAAATGATCTGGAGCAAAGGCTAAGAGCTTCCGGAGAATTTGTGGCGATTCCAGAACTGGAGAAACAAACAAGCAACCCTCATGGTGAAAACAATTATCATTTGAGGAAGCTTTTCGGCGAATGGCTAAAACCTTCTCTATATGTTGAATGTTGGAACCATTTTGACCTTTGGGTAGTTGACCTTATACTTTTATGGATGGAACAGTTAATAATTCATGCAGTTGAATACGTATTTCTAGAAGAACACGTAAGATGAATAAGATGGAGAGAAAAGCGGAGCCCAGCGGAACAGTTTCAGTGGACATTTTCAGCTTGCTCGTTGAAACAAGCGAGAAAGAGAAGCGTAAACGTCGAGAAGAGCTTCTAGCCCCCTTGGGCGTTAAAGAATTCTTTGTTGATGGAAAGATAACCATTGACAAGCGTATATGCAAGGGAGTGGAGTGCAAACTTTGCATTAAGGTTTGTCCCACAAACGCCTTGTACTGGAAGGGTAGCGGAGAAGTTGGCATAACAGAGGAATTGTGCATTTACTGTGGAGCATGCGTGTTAAACTGCATGGTGGACAACTGCATCAAAATCGAGAGAAGACGAGAAAACGGAGTTGTTGAAAGGTTTAGTACTCCACGAGCCTTCGCAATGCTTGAAAACGGCATAGACACGAAAAAACGATTTGAAAGAGTTAAAGCCATTTTCCCATCCACCACAGATTACTTAAAACGGTACAAGCCCACGTTAACATAAAGAGCCTTCAGTTAACAAGATTTTGAGAGTTTATTTGTCCTATTAAAATGGGGATGTCAGTGATGGACGTCACCAAAAAGTCTGCCCCTGCATCTGTAAGCTCCTTCAGCGTAGAAGCGCCAGTAAGTATGCCCACCGCTATTGCACCCAACTCTTTTGCGCATTTCACGTCGGCTTGGCTGTCACCCACAACCAAAACATCTTTGGGGTTTACCCCTAGGGCTTTTAAGGCTGCTTGCAGATGCTCCGCGTGGGGTTTCACATGCTTGACATTATCCCGCGAAATTACAGCGTTAAAAAAATCTTTTATCCCGAACCTTTCAAGCACGTATTCCGTTGACTTTTGACCGTTAACAGTGCATAAGCCAATCTTTAAACCCATCTGCTTTAAAATTTCCAGAACAGCCTTTACGCCGGGTTGAAGGCTTGTTGTTTTTGCCGCTTCAAGCTCGTATTTTTCAGCTATGGCTAGGGCTTTTTCTCGAACAGCCTCTATAGTGGCTGCAGTTTTTCCAGTGTTTTTCATAAAGATTTCGGTCTTCTTTAACATTTCAAAAACGCTCTCGTTAATGGATAGAACTGAAGCTGGTACTCCTTGACTTATTAGAAAGCTTCTGGTTTCCGCCCTAACAGCTCTAAAGTCTATGTTGAATTTTACTATGGTTCCATCCAAGTCGAAGACTACAGCTTTAATCATTGTGATCCATCATTTCGCCTTGAATCTGTAGGCTAATGTTTCATTAAAAATAAACTTTACCGCACTTTATTTCTTTAATGGCTTTCAGCTAGGGTGGCTGAGAATGGACGTGTTTGAAGCCGTTAAGATAAGACGTTCAATTCGCGCCTACAAGTCGACACCAGTGTCGAAAGAAAAACTTGAAAAGATTCTGGAGGCGGCTAGGCTTGCCCCTTCCGCCAACAACATCCAGCCGTGGCACTTCATAGTTGTAACAGATCCGGAGAAACGGGCAAAGCTGGCGAAGGCTCCCTTTGCAGGCTTTCTCAAAGAGGCGCCCGTTGTCATCGTCGGCTGCGGTGACCAGAAGGCTTCTCCAAAATGGTTTATGGTGGACGTGGCTATAGCCATGCAGAACATGGTTTTAACAGCCACAAGTGAAGGTTTAGGCACATGTTGGGTTGGAAGCTTCAACGAAGACCAAGTGCGAGAAATGTTAAAAATCCCAGAGAACTACCGCGTCGTGGCTCTTTTGGCTCTTGGCTATCCACGGGAGAAAATAGACCTTCAAGGCAAAATGTTTCACTTAGTGAGGCGGCGGAAAAAGCTGGAGAGGATAGTCAGCTTTGAAGAGTTTGGACGCCCAATGCAAGGGCATATGAAAAGTTAAACTGAATAACCATGTTTAAGTATACTTTATTCTGATAAGCCATGAGCCTTGAAGAATATGTTAAAGAAAAGCTTTGGCCGGTCCTTGTGGAGACCGTTCATGCCATGGTTATGTATCCCCACCATAAGGCTTATGTGCGAGACGTGGTGCTTCACGAGAAGCCGGACATAACACCGCAGGAACTGGCATCCAGACTTGGCATCCCTCTGGGCGAAGCTTTAGTTATCCTTTACGAGTTGAAAAACGAGGCGAAACCTAAGGTTTAGTGACCATCCGCACGGTTGCCAAAACGAGAATAACGCCAAGCAATACTTTGAGAATGTCTTTCCCTATGACCCCAGCGTAAGAAGCGCCAACAAAAGCACCTAACATTGAACCGGCGCTCATAGTTATCGCAATAAACCATGCGTTTCTGTTCATATGCCTCATACTATGATGTTTTAGAAAGCCAGAAGCCACCGTTGGAATAGAGACCAAGAGACTCGCAGTTCCAGCGGCCACAATGTCAAGGTTAAAAATGTAGATTAATGCCGGAATGCGAAATTCGCCTCCTGCAACTCCGAGAGTTCCGGAAATGATGCCTATTGCCAAGCCGATTAGGGCGGCTAGTAAGGCTTCTTCCAAAAAACTCCATGTGAAGGTAAACGCCACTTGAAATTCAATAAAAGGTTCAAGCCCAATCTTTAAACCTACAATAACTAGGAATGCGGCTAAAAGCTTTTTCAAGGGTTTCTCTGGTATCCTATCCGTCAAAAGGGCCCCTACATAGGCGCCGATAATCGATGTTGCCGACATGACTAAGACAATGTTGACGCTGTGACCGTTCAACAAGCCAAGCTGGAAACGCCTTATAAAAGAGGCAACCACTGTTAACAAGCCTACGAGAAGGTTTACGGCTATAGCCGTTATAACCGGAAGCCCAATAACGTGAAGTAAAACAGGTATTCTGAATTCGCCTCCACCGACGCCTATTAGTCCAGCGGCAACTCCGAGGAGTAAACCGAAAAGGAAAGCGGCTGAAGTTCTGCCTATTGTTATGGACTGGTTTGCCTCTATGATTTTGCCTCCCGATGTGTCCATGTATTCATATCGAGTATTCTTATAAATATAACGCAACAAATAGTTAAACTGGAATGTCAACAAAACCGAAACTTTCATGCAAAATATGGCTTGAATATGAAGGGAAACCGCTTATGGGCAAGGGTGGAGCCCGGATCCTAGAACAAATCGAGAAAGAACACTCCATTTCCAAAGCCGCTAAAAAACTTGGCATGTCATACCGCTACGTATGGAACTACATAAAGAAAATCGAAAAGGCACTGGGCAACCCCGTGGTGCAAACTTACCGCGGCGGAAGGGCAGGCGGCGGAGGCGCAAGACTCACAAAGCTTGGAAAAGAACTACTTAAAGAGTACAGGCGTGCAGAAAGCCTTCTGAATAAAGTTTTGGCTCAATGAACATTGCCTAAAAATGTTCTGACGTTTAAGCTTAAATAACGGTAACATGAACTGTGCTAGTTTAATGGCGTAGATGGAATGTATGGGAAAATCTTTAGCAAACTTGTAATTTCAACAATAGCGATTTTGCTAGTTTTGACACATTTAACCACTATTACATTAGCCTTTAACAACCTATCTCCAAGCAGAGATGAAGGCGTTAATTTTACTGGCAATCTTGAACCACAAAAAGAATTAACATTGCCAATCCAACATAGCTTTTTGCACGATAACCTTAATGCTTGGTTTAATATTTCCGCCGAATACAACAATTATATCGTTGCAGATGAAGACTCGGTGCAACTGATAGTTGGAGTAGATTACTCGATTCCTTGGGCTTACAACAGCATTGCTGAGGAATTTATAAGGAACCGGGGCAAAATCGTAAGCACCATGTCAATAGAAGGCAAGGTTATAGCTGTTGTTGTCAATTTACCGCTGGAAAAGTTTCCACGTTTAAGAGATGTATGAGCAATAATCCTCTAGTGCGATATGTAGAACCAAACATAAAACGTCAAGCCCTATTTGAACCAAACGACCCTTACTGGCTCATCCGTGGGGGTCCAAAAAAATAGGGGTAAACTGGGCGTGGAACGTAACACTAAGCTCATCCAACATCGTTGTGGCGGTTGTGGATAGTGGTATTGACTACACACATCCAGACTTGGCTGAAAACTACATCAGTGGAGGATATGATTGGGTGAATAATGATACCGATCCAAAAGATGATTTCGGCCACGGTAATCAGCATGAGTCTAGGGGGCTATAGCTACAGCAGACTCCTACATGAAGTCGTCAAATACCGTATGAAAAAGGGGTTTTGCTGGTCGCCGCCGCCGGAAACGTCAACATTAACTTTAAATGTTATCCAGCGGCCTATGAAGAAGTCATAGCCGTATCGGCTACGGATCAAAACGACGTAAAGGCTTATTTCTCAAACTGGGGAGACTGGATTGAACTGGCAGCGCCTGGAGTAGACATATACTCAACCATGCCAACATATAATGTGACCCTGAACGACTATGGTTACTCGATGAATTACAGCCATATGAGTGGTACTTCTATGGCTTGCCCCCCACGTCGCTGGCGTTGCAGCCCTTGTCTGGAGCATGCACCCCGAAGCCACAAACAACTGGATTAGAGTTCGGCTAAGGTGTACGGCCAAAGATTTAGGGGATCCTGATTTTGATGAATATTATGGTTATGGAAGGATTGATGCGAAAAGGGCTGTAGAGCAAGAGCTGCTTGATCACGATTTACTAATTTTTGACATAAATAGACCACAACATGTCAAGCTTGGAGAACCAACAACCTTCAATGTAACTTTGTTAAATTTGGAGCGAATGATGAATCTAACATAGAGGTAAGGTTGCTAGTAAACGATACCCAAATTGATTCAAAGGTTATAAGTTTTCTACAAAGGTACAAGTTGACCACCGTGAACTTAATTTGGACGCCATTTGAAACCGGAGTGTACAATGTTACATACTACATAGTACCAGTTCCAAACGAGACGGCGATAGAAAATAACAAGATAACTGAACTGATTCATGTTATATCTCCACCATCCGAGACGAAATGGATGCTTTTGGAAGAAGATGCCGATGAAGGTCGCGGATGTAACCTTAAATCAATTTATGGCCAACTGTCTTCCACCATCATATACTTTAAAGTGGAATACTATAGGGAATGGGCAACCATCGAAGAAATAGACACGGGGATCCTTATAGACGCGGATCAAACCCCGCCACCGGTCTGCCTGACAGAACCTATCCATATCAAGACACAAGCATAGGTGCAGACTACTTGATTGTTGTTGGCTGGGAAGCAACTGAAATGTTGAGGTGAGATCCAAACCTTGGGTTTTGGGACTTCTTCAACCCCATTCCTTTGGCTTACCTTGATGCTCCAGAAAATTCAAATTGGTTTATAGTGGGCATATTTTCAGCAGACATAGAGACAGGTGGCATAGTTGACTGTGCTGTTGCTGACACCATGTCGGATTGGGATTGGATGCCTAACCATGGACACTTTACATGGCGTGTAGTCCAACATATCACCATTTCTGTAAATTCATCAAGCGGCTCACCAGGAACAAGAGTGAAAATCAGTGGAAGTGAGGCCACAGTTAATGGTATAGTTTCAATTTATTGGGATGACATGTTCATGGGAAATGTTACCGCAAACGAAGTGGGCAACTTCGAATACGAGTTGACGGTTCCAATAAACGCCTCTGTGGGAGTTCATAACATAACAGCTGTTGACACAACCACCGGAAAAACAGCTTCTGCGCCATTTAAAGTAATACTAATAACATTAAATCCAGCCATCGGCTTTGTTGGAGCTAAGGTTGTACTCAATGGTTTTGGTTTCACACCTAAAACAGAGGCAAGAATAACCTTCAATGACATGTTTATTGGATACGCTCTAGTCAGCGACTCCGGAAACTTCACTTTCACGTTTAACGTGCCTATATCCACTAAGGGAACTCAACTTATCAAAGCATACGACATTGGAGGCTACGCCAGCAAAGCGTTCACAGTTATAGATGTAACACAGTTAGATGTTTAAGTGGACGCTGGTGCAATACGCTTCGGAGGAGAGCTTGCTGAATTCTACATACAAACCGTCCTCAGGGGACAAGCAGTAAACGCCACTCGTATAAGTGCAAAGTTGTATGGTTCCAAAGGGGAAACGGCCCACTACCAATACTCAACAAACATAACGGCAGTCGCAACAGGGTTCTATAAGATAGTTTACACAATTCCAGTTTTGCTGACACTGGAACATATTCTCTTGTAGTGAACGCAGACTACAACAATGACACTGTTCAAGCAGCTGGAACATCCTTCAAAAAGCTTCACAATAAGTAGCACACTAACCGCATTAAATGCTCAAATAGAAAAATCGAAAATGGAACAGCCACAATAATAACCAGTCTTGGTTTGTTAAGGCTTAACTTAACAGCTCTAAACGCAACCTTAGACAGAATCTTCGTCAAAATTGTTGCCATAAACGGAACAACATCAAAAGTGGAGACAATATTAGGCTTCGTGAATAGAACGGTCACAGAGATAAGGGGTAACATGGCAACTATTATTGTTCCTGGACTTGGACAAATTCAGACCGATGTTTCGGGATTAATAAGAACTCAAGAAGCTTGGACTATGCTACAATCCTTGATTATAGTGTTTTCGCTTGTCGCCGCCACCGGTGCTGTTTCATCCCTTGCCATGCTATTGAAGCTTAGAAAACCAAAGGGTTAACTTTCCCATTTTTCTATTCTACGACATATCTGTAGGCTATGTGTTCGCCTGCTGTTGGGCTTTTTCGGGTTATGCGTATTATGTCTCCGGGTTTAGCGCCTATGGCTTTGGCTGCTGGGTCTGAGGCTTTTATTTGTGGCAGCTGGTACGGTTTTACTCTGTATTGGGCTAGGACTTTTTCGCGTTCTTCAGGCGTTAATATTTCATGTTTTGGTACAAGCACATGCTCGAAAATGTCGAATACTGGGAAGGTTTTCGGCAGAAGTTCTATGCTTTTCTTCTTTGCTGTTTGTTTTGCAGTGTTGGTGTAGCGTCCGCTTGCTACGAGTATTCCCTGTTCTATTTCGGCTTCTTTCATGGCTTTTGCCATACGGTTTATAGTTTGTATGCCGACAGTTTCGTCTGGAACACACCAAATTAGGATTTTCCTTTTCCCCTCTTTTGGCGATTCAACAATGTAGCTTGCCACGTTTTTGGCTTTCTCCTTTTTGACAACTTTGTAGCCCCTAAGCTTGATTAGAATTTTCGCTTTACGCTCCTCGATGGTTTCCTCTTCCTCGCTCAAACTTTAAACCTCTCTCCTAAACCAGCGCATTCGAACTCTTAACAATGGTGCAAGCCTTAAACTTTACGCTTGTCAAAACTTAAAATCCAGAACTGAAACTATCTTAACCGCCATATCAATGGTTAAACTGGAAAACTCGCTTTGAAGCACATCAGCCTACTCACGCCTTCTCTTTTCCTTTTTTAAAGGCGGAGAATGATGTTTCCAACATACTTTCTTAGTGTTTCGGCGAACTCGGCGATTTTGTCCGGCGGGTACGGTTTTAGATTTTTGTATTCTTCGCTTAGTGTGTCGCCTGGAATAAACTGTTGGAGGGCGTAGTTTTCAGCGCCTTTAGCTATTTCGCCCACGCGGTTTATGTCCGCCTCCTCGACGATTTTTGGCACTACGGTGGTTCTGAACTCGTATTCCACTTTTCCGTTCTTCAGCATTTCAATGGTTTTTAGGAGCGCTTCTGCTTCCCTAGCCCCTAAAAGGTTGTATTTTTCCGGCGAAGTTTTGAGGTCTAAAGCAACATAGTCCACGTGTGGGAGGCATTCTTCCAGAACAAGCGGGTTTAAGCCGTTTGTGTCGAGTTTTACGGCGAAACCGCGTTCCTTAAGCTTTTTCAAGAAGCGGGGCAGTTCCTTGTGGATTGTTGGTTCTCCGCCTGTTATGACCACGGCGTCCACGTATTTTTTGCGTTCCTCAAGTATCTGGAGGGTTGTTTCCTCATTTAGGAAGGGAGGTTTAGGGTCAACTACTATGCGCCAGTTGTAGCAGTATGGACAGCGGAGGTTGCAGCCCGGCGTGAACAGTACGGCTGCCACCCGGTTTGGATAGTCTATTAGGCTTGTTTTTTGCAAGCCGCTGAACTTCATTTTGGCGGTCACCGGGCTGCCACAGCTTGAGGCGTTATAACAGCCTTTTCGAAGGTTCTTCGTATCGCGTATTCAGCTTGTTTCCCGTCGTTCCACTGGTCTACTGGGCGGAGGTAGCCCACCACCCGCGAGTAAACTTCGCATCTTGCTCCGCAGCGTGGGCACTGTTTATGTTCGCCGCTCAAGTAGCCATGAGTTGGGCATACGCTGAAGGTTGGCGTCAAAGTCAGGTATGGTATGCGGAAGTTCCATGTTACTTTGCGGACAAGTTCCGCTGCAGACTTCCATGAGTAGAGGCGTTCGCCGAGATAGATGTGGAAGACTGTTCCGCCAGTGTAGAGGGGTTGAAGCTTGTCTTGGTGTTCCAAAGCTTCGAAAAGGTCTGCCTCGTAGTCTACGGGTAGTTGCGAAGAGTTTGTGTAGAAGGGCTCGGCGCCCTTAGCCAAATACTTCTCGTTAGCAACTATAATGTCTGGGTACTTGCGTTTGTCTATGCGGGCAAGGCGGTAGCTGGCGCCTTCGGCTGGTGTAGCCTCCAAATTGTAGATGTTGCCTGTTTCCTCTTGAAAGTCTGCGAGTTTCTCCCTCATAAAGTTTAACACTTTAACTGCGAATTCGAGGCCTTCCGGCGAGGCTATGCTGTATCCGAAAAGGTTTTGGATGGCCTCGTTCATGCCTACTAGGCCTATGGTTGAGAAGTGGTTTTTCCAGTATTTTCCAAAAGTCTCTTTTACGCCGCGGAGATACCGCTTCGAGTATGGGTATAAGCCTTTCTCGGTGAACTGTTCCAAGACTTTGCGTTTTATTTCCAAACTGTCTTTGGCTAATTCCATGAGTGTTTCTAGGCGTTCGAAAAATTCGTCTTCGTCTTTGGATAAATAGCCAATTCTTGGAAGGTTTATGGTTACTACTCCTATGCTGCCCGTCAGCGGGTTGGCTCCGAAAAAGCCTCCTCCACGTTTGCGGAGTTCCCGGTTATCTATTCTCAGGCGGCAGCACATGCTGCGGACGTCTTCGGGTTTCATGTCGCTGTTCACGAAGTTTGAAAAGTAGGGCGCCCCATATTTGGCGGCTACATCGAAGATTTCTTGGGATACTGGTGAGTCCCAGTCAAAGTCTTTTGTTATGCAGTACGTGGGTATGGGGAACGTGAAAACCCTTCCCTTGGCGTCGCCTTGGCTCAAAACCTTCGCGAAAGCAAGGTTGAACATTTCCATCTCTTTTTCCATTTCACCGTAGGTAGCATCCATCACCTTTCCGCCTATTATTACCGGCTCGTCCTTCATGAAATCTGGAACTTTCAAGTCCAAGGTTACATTCGTGAAGGGCGTCTGGAAGCCCACCCGCGTTGGCACATTCATGTTGAAGAAGAACTCTTGAAGGGATTGCTCCACCTCTTTTTGGCTTAAACCATCATAGCGTATAAACGGCGCAAGATAAGTATCAAAGTTTGAGAAGGCTTGGGCGCCCGCAGCCTCGCCCTGCAGCGTATAGAAGAAGTTTACGACTTGGCCTAGGGCTGTTCTGAAATGTTTGGCCGGTGTGCTTTCAATTTTACCGGGCACTCCGCCAAAACCCGTCAGTAGCAGGTCTTTTATGTCCCAGCCTACGCAGTATGGCCCAAGCACGCCTAGGTCGTGGATGTGGAAATCGCCGGAGAAGTGGGCTTCGGCTATGTTGGGTGGGTAGATGCGGCTTATCCAGTATTTGGCTATAACAGTCGAGGACAGGTAATTGTTTAAGCCTTGCAGTGAATAGCTCATGTTGGAGTTTTCTTTAACCCGCCAGTCCTCCATATCCAAATACTGGTCTACTAGGTCGGCTTGGCTTAGGAGGGCTGCCAACTCCCGTATGTCTTGGTGCTGTTTGCGGTAGAGGATGTAGGCCTTGGCTGTTCGCGCGTGGCCGTTTTCTATCAAAACTTTTTCCACAACGTCTTGGATTTCCTCAACTGTTGGAACGCCGTCCTCGCCGAACCGTTTTTTGAGTTCAGCCACCACTTGGTCGCTTAGCTTTTTGGCTAGTTCACGGTCTTTTCCGCCAACTGCCTTGGCAGCCTTCCAGATAGCGTTTGTTATACGCTCCTGATCGAAGGGCTCTAATCGTCCATCTCGTTTCCTAACGAACTTCAAGTTTTATTCACCTCTTGGAGCACGCGACGGAAGTCTTCTGGTTCTTCGAATCTGCGGTACACGGAGGCGAAACGCACGTAGGCTACGCGGTCAAGTGATTTCAAATGCTTCATTACTAGGTCGCCGATTTCTTGAGATGACACTTCTTCCTTGCCGAGCTGCATGAGTTCTTGCCTAACTTTTTCGGCTAGGCTTCGGATTTGCTCCATGGTTACGGGTCTTTTTTCGCAGGCTTTCTGCAAGCCTCTAATAATTTTGTTTAGGTCGAAGCGTTCAAGTCTGCCGTCGCGTTTGCGCACCATAAGCTCAATAGCCTCAATATATTCGTATGTGGTGAAGCGTCTTCCACAATCGCCGCATTCTTTACGCCTTCTTATGGTGTTATCTGCCGAATCGCGGGTTTCGAGGGTTTTGATGTTTTCTGAACCGCAGTATGGACATTTCATGAAGACTTCACGTCGCGTGTTAAACCAATTTTTAGTGTTTTAAGCTAATTTCATACACTAAATGTAGTGGTGCTTTTAACCCTTTATGCGCCAAAAATTTAAAACTCACATAAGCCAAAAGCCGAAAGTATACAAAATCCGATACCATCCGGCTGAAAACAAACCCAAAAACTAACATTTAAACGCAAAATTGGAACAAAAAGAAAACTAAACTTCAGGAAGAACTGTTTTAAATGGATTTTTAAGCAACAGAGCTGTAAATTGATGACTAATGGAAATTTAACTTCTAAAAGCTGTGGCGGTTCTAGGAGAAACACATAGAGCACGCTTGTTGTTAAGATGATTGTCACAAGGTAGATGCATAGAATGACGAGGCATCTTTTCAAGGTCTCGTTCCTCACCGTCCGCTAGCAAAACATAACCGAAAACCAGCGTAATCCACGTAATTAAAGATGCTGGTCTAAAGTTTAGAACAAAAGGAAAAGCTAGACGCTGACTGCTGGAAATTCTCGGCTAAGACATAAAACTTATTTGGTATTCGGTTGGAATGTGCTGCTTGTGCAGTGAAGTGAACTGATTGAGTTCTGAAGTTGAAATTAGCGTTTTCATACCTGTCTATGAGGGCTCAAGTTTATTGGAGCCTTTGCTGGAAAAGTTGGTAAGCGAAAGTGTAGACAAAAAGGAAATTTTCGTTTGCATTGATAAACCAAATGAAGAGTCGCTTAAAGTTGTAGAGCGTTTCCGTGGAAAGGTGTGTCTCCTTTTAAGCAATGAACGTAGAGGAAAGGTTGAAGCTTTAAATAGTGCTTTTCAGCTTTCAAAAGGCAAAATCCTTGTCTTTTTGGATGCTGACGTGGAAATAGGCGACGGTGCAAGTTTTCTGCAAGCTGTAAGAACGACAATTAGAGACGCTGACATCGTCGACTTTAAAAAAAGGATTATCTTAGACTCATTCACCTCAAGGATGGTTAACTATGAATATATCGGTTCAAATTTTGCATGTTACCTCTTCTCAAAACTTGTTGGAAAATGTTTTGGAGTTGGCGGAACAGCCTTCGCCATAAGACGAAAAACATTCGAAGAAGTTGGAGGGTTTTCAAAGGTTGTTTCAGAGGACTTGGATTTAGCCGTCAAAGCCCTCTTGAAGAATAAGAGCTACAAGTATGAGGACAAAGTTGAGGTTTACACGAAGGCTCCTTCAAACTGGAAGAGCTGGCTGAGCCAAAGAAAGCGTTGGGGCATTGGCACTGGCTTGTGGATTAAGGAGTATTGGAGAAGATTGGTTGCATACATTGCAAAGTATCCCCATGTGGCGTTTCCATGTGCGGTTATGGTTTTTCCAAGTGTTGTGCCGCTTTTGTTCGGTTACATGTGCTCTGCTCTTCTAAAAGTGCAGTTTCAAAACATGATTCCAGCTGTTTTGGCAGCACAGTTTAATTTTCCAATTCCGCAAGTGGTTCCCGAGTTGCTTTTTTCGCTATTTTTCACATGTTTAACAAACTTCTTTTTGGGTTTTTTGGCTTTTGCAGTCCTTTTCTACATTGTTTCGCGAAAACTCGGTTTCCACTTCAACATTGCAGAATTTCTCGTCTACTACTTCTTCTACCAGCCAATCTCCGTCTTAGTGCTTTTCATCGGAATATTACGAGCTTTCATTTCTAAAAACCATAAATTGGACTGGAAAGTTTAAAACCTTAATAGGCTACTTGTCCAACTTAAGTTAAACCAGCTTTGAAAGGTGTTTACCCTCAATGAGCTTGGCAATCGAAGCCTTAAATGTTGTCAAAGTTTTCGGCAACGTCCGCGCACTGGATGGACTAAGCTTTGCTGTTAAACCCGGCGAAATTTATGGGATTATTGGTCCTAACGGTGCTGGGAAAACCACAGCCTTAAGGATTGTTTCAACGCTGCTTTTGCCATCGGCTGGCACCGTTAAGGTTTTCGGGCTGGATGTTGTTCAAAAAGCCAGCGAGGTTCGCAAGATTATTTCCTATCTCCCAGAAGAGGCGGGGGCTTACCGCCACCTTTCGGGTTGGGAGTATTTGCAGTTTATGGCGAAGTTTAACGCCAAAACTAAGGAGGAAGCTCGCGCCATGCTGATGGAGGCTGCTGAAATTTCGGGTTTAGGCGAACGCCTAAAAGACAAAACCAAAACCTACAGTAAGGGCATGAAGCGGCGGCTTTTGGTGGCTAGGGCGCTTATGACCAAGCCTAAACTGGCAATTTTAGATGAGCCTACAAGCGGCTTGGACGTTATCCACGCCTACCACGTTAGGGAAATCATTAAAAAATATGCCCGAGAACACGTTGTGACAGTGCTTCTTTCAAGCCACAACATGTTGGAGGTGGAACATCTCTGCGACAAAGTTGCCCTAATAAACAAGGGTAGGCTTGTGGCTGAAGGCGCCCCCAAAGAGCTTAAGGAAAAATATGGACGTGCAAACCTTGAAGAAGTTTTCGCCAAGGTGGTGAAAATTGCTTAAAGGTTTCGGCAACTTCCTCCTAAAAGAGCTTAAGGAGCTGATGAGAGACCCCAAAATTCTATTGCCCATGATAGTTGTGCCGCTTGTCATGTTCCCAGTCTTGGGCGCGGTGATGGGTTATGCGGTGCAAACAGCCCAAGAACAAGCCATAAAAGCGGCATTAATAATAGTGGACAACGATGGTGGAAACTGGTCAGAATCTTTCATCAGTTTCATAGAAGGCTTGAACGCTATAGGCTTCAATCTTACAGTCTACAAGGAAAACGAAGTGGAGTTAACCAGCGAAAAAGTTTTGGAGCTTTTAGCCAAATACAACACCACTCAGATTCTTGAGATTCCAAGAGGCTTCAGCAAAAATGTAACCGCCCACTTTAGCGATCCCAACGTGAAAGCTTGCGTGAGATTTTACGGAGTCTTGCGCGGAACAAGCGCCTTTGAAGGTGCCAGCTCCTCGGTTGTAGACGCTTTGATAAACATGTTTAACCGACTTTATGCTCCAGACATTTTAGGCTCCGAAAAGGCAACGGTGATTAAGGGTGAAATTAAGTATGGCGTAGACCCAATGCAAGTTTCTGGGCTTTTGACGTCGCAGTCCATAGCTTTGCCGATAACGATTCTTATTCTGCTTTCATACGCCCCTCAAATCGCCGCGGCTTCCATGGCTATGGAAAAGGAGGAGAAAACCCTTGAAACTCTTTTGACGCTTCCAATGGACCGGCTTGCAATTCTTTGGGGCAAGCTTTCCAGCTCCATCATCGTTGCGGCTATAGGCGCCGTCGCCTACATGGCTGGCTACAGCTACATGTTTAGCTCAGTTATGGCTGGAATCCCCGAAGGGTTGAACTTGGATTTGGCTGCTTTAGGGCTTGTGCCTTCGGCTTTTGGCTATCTCCTTTTGGGTTTATCGCTTTTCGCCACCATGATTTCTGCACTAGCCCTAGCCGTCATATTGTCGGCTTTCGCTGAAGACGTTAGAAGCGCCCAATCCCTTGTAAGCTATATTTACCCGCTGGTCTTCGTCCCATCCATCGCCCTAATATACTTGGACGTTAACACTTTGCCTTTAGCCCTCAAGCTCGTCTTGTTCGCCATACCATTCAGCCACCCAGTTATAGCTTCAAAAGCCATCATGATGGGCGACTACTGGACGGTTACATTCGGCATAGTTTACGTTTCAGCCTTCACACTGGTTGTAATGTATGCAGCTTCAAGGCTCTTCGCCACAGAGAAAATCCTAACGGCAAAACTAAAATTCAAAGGGTTAAGAATCCGCCGAGGCGAAAAGCCAACAGAAGAACTTTAAAAATCTTTACACATTTCTAAGCTTGACGCGGACGTAAGCTTAAACTAACTAAGAACGAAAGTTTCACAAAACTTCTATAATGCATTTGGCGAACAGTCGGTCTTGCGATTAGTAAGATAAGTCTTATTAATGGGTAGCATACAAACTTCCCGCCACGAGGGTTGAAAATGTCGGAAACAAAAACGAAGTACGGCAAATATTTTATCAGATACGACACGTCGAAATGGCGCCCAGGAGGCGTTCCAGTCCTAATACATTTGGAGGATAAAATCATTAAGGGAAGCAACCTCTACTTTGTCCACTGGGTTTTCCAGGCCAAGAACCAAAAGAGGGACAATTCGCCATAATAGGGCATCCTCCACATACACATCCATACAATGAAATATTGATGCATATCGGAACCGATCCGAACAACCCTTCCGACCTAGGCGCCGAAATTGAAATGTACATGGGACCTGAACTGGAAAAACACGTGATAACCCAGACAAGCGCGGTGTTCATTCCAGCAAACTTCATACATAGCCCCTACCGCATAAAAAAGGTATATCGTCCATACATAACAATAATGATAATTGAAGGCCCGGAACGAAGCGAGGAACTTCACCCAGAAGTTTTACATTGAAAATCGACAAGAAAGCCAACGGTTTTAACCGTGGGATGAATTGTCGATAGGCTTAAATATAGCGACAGATTGTGTAGACGTGTGAAAGCCTATCAACGTTCGAGGAACAAGGTCTTCCTAATCCAGTACCACTTGGTCTGGTGCCCGAAGAGAAGAAAGCCAGTCTTGGTGGGGAAGGTTAAGGAGAGACTTGAGCAGATAATTTATCAGGTTGCAGATGAGCTTGGGATTAAGGTCCTTGAACTTGCCGTAAACCCAGACCACGTCCACCTATTCATATCAGCCTATCCAACAATACCAGTCCACAAGATTGTGAGGAGAATTAAGGGCAGAAGCTCAAACATCCTCAGAAAGGAGTTCCCAGAGCTGCTTAAGCTGCCATCTTTATGGACGCACAGCTATTTCGTTTCAACAATAGGCGCTGTCTCTAAAGAAACCATTGAAAAATACATTGAAGCCCAGAAAGGTGTCTGAAGTGAAGAGAACGAACACTTTCATACTAGAGGACTGCCCTGCCTTGCGGGAACTCGCTGACAGCTGCGCCAGGCTGTACAATGAGCTGAATTTCGAAAGAAGGCAGGCATATATACACTACAGGCGTTTCGAGTGGTATCCCAAGTACCTCTACGAAAAATACGCCCCGCTTATAGGCTCAGCAATTGCCCAGCAGATAATAAACAAGAACCACGAAGCCTGGAAAAGCTTCCTGGCACTAAAGAAGCTTGAAGCCAAAGGAAAGCTTCCAGAACACATAAAGAAGGTCTCAATGCCCAGATACTGGAAGAGAAATGGCAAAAGAGAGCTGAGGATAATCATAAGAAAAGATTGCTATAGGATTGATGATGAATACATATACCTTCCCAAAGGGCTCAGGCTAAGGTATAAGGGCAAGCTCAAGTGGAAGGGCAAACAGGGAAAGCTGGAAATAGTCTACGATGATGTGGATGAAGTGTGGAGGGGCTTTATGGCAGTTGAAGTCGAGAAGCCCCCCACAAGAGGGGGCAAGAAGCCCCTCTACATAGACCTAGGCGTGATAAACCTTGCAACGGTATGGTTTGAAAGTTTAAAACAGCCCATAGCCTTCTCAGGTAGAACAGTTCTATCGGACTGGTGGTACTGGACAGGAAAGATAGCTGAGGAGCAGAGCATGTTAGCTAGAGTCAACAGAGCGAAGACTTCGAAGAAGCTCAGAAAGCTCTACAGAATCCGCCAAAGGAGGTTCAGTCATGCTGTAAATGCGATGATAAAAACCATAGTTGAATTCGCCGTCAAGCTAGGTATTTCAAAGATAATCCTTGGAAGATTGGGGGGCATAAGGAGTAAAAGCCGCAATAACAGTAAGGCAAACGCCATGATAAACAACTTCTGGAGCTTCAGCTACATAATCAGAAGGTTTAAGGAGAATGCCGAAGAATACGGTATGGAAGTTGATGAGAAGAGCGAATACAAGACGTCAAGCAAATGCCCACTCTGCCGTTCTGAGGACATAATGGCAAGAGGAAGGCTCTTCAAATGCCTCTGCTGTGGATTAGAGGCGAATAGGGACGCCGTAGGCGTCTTAAATATAGGCCACCTCCATGGAGGCGGCGTTAACGGGGTGGTGGCACACCCCTTACTTCTGAGGTGGAATGGAATGAGGTGGGAGCCTAGAAGGGCGATGAACAACCAACCGATGAACGCCTTAGAAGCAAGAATCTCCCGGCTTCAGCCGAGGAGAGTGTCAAATCATGAGATCCGTAAAAGAAAGGGACTGCTGAAATGGTTAGCGACAATAGATTATTCAGAGGTCAAAAATGCTTACTAGGTTTGGGGTATATTCATGGAGTCTACAAGCGTCGCATTGATAGATGGAGGTTCCTAGTGTGCGGATAATTCTCGTTGGATTCGGTGTTGTCGGGCAAAGTCTTGCTAAACTCTTTGTCAAACGCGAGGCTGAACTTTCTAACGTCTACGGGTTCCGCCCGAGAGTGGTTGCCATAGCTGATAGGGGCGGCGTTGCCATAAACTCAAAGGGTTTAGACTTGCAGAGGATGCTGGCAGTGAAAGCTGAGAAAGGCACCGTTGCCGCCGATAAGTTATATGGTAATTCGGAAACTTCCATTTTCGAAGTGATAGAGTCCTTGGACGCTGAGGTTCTTGTGGAGGTTTCTCCAACAAACATTAAAGACGGGGAACCTGCCCTTTCATATATAAAAAGCGCTTTTAGAGCTGGTAAAAATGTTGTAACCTCAAACAAAGGACCGTTAGCTTTAGCCTTGCCAGCCCTTACGGAGCTAGCTGAACACAACCATGTTCACTTTAGGTTCAGCGGCTCGGTGGGTGCGGGAACCCCCATACTTGAATTCGCTAAAAAATGTTTGTATGGTGATAGAATTCTATCATTAAAGGGAGTCCTCAACGGAACCACGAACTATATACTCACAGAAATGGCTGAAAGGCGCATCCCCTTTGAAGAGGCTCTACAAAAAGCTAAAAAATTGGGCTATGCCGAAGCTGATCCATCCATGGATATTGACGGAATAGACGCTGCGTGTAAGCTTGTGATTTTGGCTAATTGGGTTATGGGCAAGAAGGTTACTTTAAAGGATGTCAGCATAAAAGGCATTCGAGATGTTTCCATGAAAGACGTTGAAGATGCTGCAAAAGAGGGCTGTGCAATTAAGTTGATAGGTTCGGTTAATGGAAAGCTGGAAGTTAAACCGGAAAAAATACCCAAGATCAGCCCGTTATGCGTCAGCGGAACCCTTAACGCGGTGACTTTCCACTCGGAGTTCGCGGGCGAACAAACCATAATTGGGCGGGGAGCTGGCGGCATCGAAACCGCCAGCGCTATATTAAGGGATCTCCTAGATACAAAAAGAGAGCTGGCTGCAAAAATGCTTACGTGATTAAGGGTGAAGCCCAATGAAAATAATAATGAAGTTTGGAGGAACCTCCGTAGCCACCGGAGAAAACATACGCAAAATAGCTAAGTTGATAGCCTCAAATATAAATAAAGGGCATCAAGTTGTTGCAGTGGTTTCTGCCATTGATGGCGTTACCGAAAAACTCATCGAAGCTGCCGAGCGGGCTGAGAAACGCGATAAGGATTTCATAAACAAGTTCAAACAGGAACTCCTGGATAAACATCTAAAGGTTGCTGAGGAGGCCATATCTGACGCTCACATACGAAAAGAAATTCAGTCGACGATCACCGCCACATTAGAAGAGCTTGAAAAAGTTTTAACGGGAATAGTATACGTGGGCGAGCTTACCCCTAGATCCAAAGATTATATCCTATCTTTCGGTGAAAGACTCTCCGCTCCCATATTGTACGGCTCCCTGAAAGATGTCGGACTAAACTCGTGTTTCATGACTGGAGCGGAAGCCGGCATAGTTACCGACGACAACTTCGGCGAAGCAAATCCTTTGATGAATGTTACTCGGCTCCAGGTTAAGGAACGCGTAGAGCCCCTTCTAAAAAGGGGGATAGTTCCAGTAATAACTGGCTTTATAGCCGCCACCCAAGACGGTGTCACAACCACCTTAGGTCGTGGAGGCTCCGACTACACCGCCACTTTAATAGGCGCCGCGCTAGAAGCTGAGGAAATTTGGATATGGACCGACGTGGACGGGCTGATGACATCAGACCCTAAAATAGTGCCAAACGCGAAAACCTTGCCTGAAATATCCTTTAAAGAGGCTCTGGAAATGGCTGTTTTCGGAGCTAAAGCCATGCATCCAAGGGCTTTAGAACCAATCATGGATAAAGACACAATAGTCAGAGTAAAAAACATCTTCAACCCCGAGGGCCCCGAAACAATCCTTGTCAGGGAAGTAAAGGTAAAACCTGGAACCACCGTTAAAGCAGTGACTCTGCTTAAAGATGTCGCATTGATAAACATCAGCGGCGCCGGCATGGTTGGAGCCCCAGGAACAGCCGCCAAAGTTTTTGAAGTCCTCGGCAAAAACAAAATCAACATACTTATGATTTCACAGGGAGCCTCTGAAGCCAACATATCTCTTGTTGTTCGCAGAAATGTTCTGGAAAAAGCTGTTAACGCCCTGGAACTAGCCCTCCTCGGAGGGGGATTAATCAGAGAAATAAACGCTGAAGACGATGTATGCGTGATATCAGTGGTTGGCGCAGGAATGCGGAACACTCCCGGCATCGCTTCCAGGGTGTTCACGGCAGTCGCACGTAAAGGCATCAACGTGAGAATGATAGCCCAAGGATCTTCCGAATTAAACATATCATTTGTAGTTAAAGAGGCTGATGGAGCAGCTGCTGCACAAGCAATTCATGAAGAATTTAAACTTGGAGAAAAATAGGCGCACTTTACCACAATTATTTTGTGAATACTGCACGCAGGCTCCAGAAGTATAATGTTGGAGCCTCGGGCGGGCTTCGATCCCGCGACCTACGGCTTACAAGGCCGTTGCTCTACCAGGCTGAGCTACCGAGGCGCTGTGGGCATTCTGCTATTATTAGGCGTTATGAAACAAAAATAAAAATGTTTAACAAAACCGTGTGTTAGAGGAATATTGCCTCTTAAGCTTCCACAGGTCTTCGGCAAGCTTTTCTATGTAGGCTTTTTTCTCAAGTTTGTTAAGCCAATGTTCCGGTATGGCTTTTACGCCATGATATGCGCCGCTAATGGCGCCCGTCATAGCCGCGATGGTGTCTCGGTCTCCTCCTAGGCTTACGGCGTATGCGACTGCCTTTTCGAAGCTCTGATGGTTGCAGAGGAAACAGTAAATTGCTGTTGGAACCGAATTGTAGGCTTCAACGGTGTTTCCAAGCCTTTCCACAATCTTGTGCTTGTTTGGCTTCTCTTTTAGGAGACTTAAAGCCGTTTCAAGCTTTTCTCTGTACACGGTGCTGTTTGTCAAGCCCAAAAGCCTTTCTAGAAAGGTGTAAACGTTAAGCCCTTTAGATGGATCTTCTTTGGTGGCGAGGGCTATGGCGAAAGCTTGAAGAACAGCGCCTTCAATTCCCAGCTCGTGGGCGTGGGTGATGAGGCTTTGGGCATAAGCCACTGAACGAAGTTTCTCAAGATCGTCATGGTACAGTAGACCCACAGGAGCCACCCGCATGGCTGCACCGTTCCCATACGAGCCCACTCCGCCGAAAAGCCTTTTCGAAGCTTCGTTCCATGGAATGCCAGCCTTAATCCACTTGAAAACTTGAGGTGGACCACTTGCGTAGCCGCGCCAAGGCTCCATTTCATAGTTTTTTATGAAGGCCCAAGCCATGTGGTTTCCATCAAACCCCTTTTTGGCGATTAGGGATTCAGCCACACCAATCATCATGTGGGTGTCGTCGGTCCAACGTCCATGGAAAACTCCGAAGCTTGAACCTAAAGCGTCTCCAACGGCACAGCCAACCATGCACCCCACAAACTTAAGCCTCACCAAATCCTCAGACAAGGAAGGGCCACCAAAATAGGGGTTTTGAAAACAAAATTTAAACATTCATCCGGCGATTAGCCAGCACCCGTTTCGAAGGAAACAAACAATTCAGCACGTGTGCATGTTGAAGGGTGCGACGCAACCCTTATATGGCTGAAGACCGCTTCAGAATATTTTTGGCTACGTTACGTTAAGTATCGTTAAATGCAGCTCCCCATCACACGGTGGCGGAGCGAAGGGCCAGTGGGCTTATGCTCACAATGAAGCCGTGCATAGGCTGTTTCGCCAACAAAAGGGTTCACTGAACGCTAAACAGACACCGCTGAAAGCCCGACATGCCACGCCGTCTGGTGGATGGCTCGGCTTGAGCGCCGACGAAGGGCGCGGCCAGCCGCGATAGGGCCCCGGGTAAGCGTATGCAGCTTTAGAACCGGGGATTCCCGAATGGGACCTCCTACCGCAGGCTCCTTCGGGGGTCTGCGGTGCTCCCGGCAGGGAGCGGGAACCCCCCGAACGGAAGCATCTTAGTAGGGGGAGGAAAAGAAACCAAAACGGGATTCCCTGAGTAGGGGCGACCGAAAGGGGAAGAGTCC
>Ga0080004_1195743_pt1 | contig 96778 bp, 98 predicted proteins | sample WasSprMetagenome_FD_69207 | JGI IMG/M metagenome (GOLD analysis project Ga0080004, IMG submission 69207) | Sulfidic aquatic microbial communities from Washburn Spring, Yellowstone National Park, USA - WS (SPADES assembly) (version 2) | ecosystem: Environmental > Aquatic > Thermal springs > Hot...
CTCCTTGCCCTTAGCTCCTTGCTCCATGCTTTTTCAAGGCAGGGGGTGGTGGGCGCTCCCTGTTGCCTGCTTCCTAACGGTGCCTTTGAAAGAGGTGCTGTTACAGCGGGAAGCGCAGTTGCAAATACAACTGCGTAAGTCCTATTTAGCGGAATCGTCCTTCGCCAACCTCATCATCTCTTCTACATTTTTCTTCCCGCCTACGAAATAACCTTCATACCAGTTCTTCGGGTCTTCCTTCCAATTCCTTTCCGTTTCATCATCGATGTGATACCACCAAGGCCAGGTTCCTCCGCCGGGCGTGGCGGTGTCCCCTATAGGGTATAAGCCCAATCTCCTATAGACATCAACGGGTTTTGGACCCATCTGATCGCCAAACCCACAGCTTTTCCAATATTCGGGGGCTTTCTCCTCAATCCACTTATCTAAAAGAGGATAGGCATCCTCCCCTTTGTAAGAGAAATGGGTGAGGAAGACGAAATGATTTACCCCGGGGATTTGGAAATTTACATATTCTTTTTCCAAGCCGAGCATATGGATAACCTGGTATATGCCTGCGAAACCGTGACAGAGGCCCACGAGCTTTGCGGTTTTATATTTTCTCGATAAGTAGGTTATGCTTGCCAGAACCGGGTTTGCCACTTGAATATACCAGGCGGAGGGGCAAACCTCCAAGATGTTTTCCAAAACCTCCTCAAACAATTTGAATTGGTAAAAATTAATCCAGAAAGCCTCGTCGTGAACGATGTGGAAGCTTCCGCCGAATCTATAGCCATACTTAAATGCTATTTCCCATCCTTCTTTTAACCTGTCGTGCCCCGCCGCTAAAGCGGAATTGATCACGAAATCCGCCCCTTTTAACGATTCCTTGAGGTTCGATGTCTTCTCCAGATTCAATTTTACTCCAAGTTCCTCAGCATATTTCTTACATAAAGTATAAACAGCGTTCAATCTTTCTTCGTTTATATCCATAAAACTTACCGTGCTTCCTTCAAGGCTGGGGGTTAGGCATATATCTTTTATGAGCCCGAGGGAGAAAACAGCGCTTCCTGCTCCTACGATGCTTATCTTCATCTTAACTTCCTCCTTCCACTTGCTATCCACGAGCGCCTCGGAAGGCGAAACATTTAAAGAGGGCTTTTGAAGGCAAAGGGAACCATTCAATCGGAGGGGCAGCATAAAAAGCGTTCGGCGATATCCCCGTTTCCCGCAGGAGGGGATCTCCCTCCCGCCCTCCTCTCCAGGGAGATGGTTACGATCCGCTTTCCGAACGACCCATTTCAAGGATCGATTCTACGGACCTCTTAAACCCATCTATCTCATCCCTTGACGACAGCACCCCTATTTCCAGTTCGTATTCCCTCCTCTCCCCAGGATCGAGGATCACAAGGGTCCCCCTCTCCCTCTCAACATCCCTCCCCTCCACGAGGCAGTTGGCCGGCTCCACCCCAACCACATACATCCCCCTCCCCATCATCTTCCACTCGACGAGGTTTGGGAGTTGGAACAAGTTAAACCTGACATATACCCCTATCCCTTTCCCCCCGTCAAATCCCTCGTTGACGATGGCGGCGGATGTCCATCCATCCCCATCGTGCGCAAGCTTATGGTAGTATACCTTCTCCTTATAGCCCTGGATAGGGGCATGAAACCTGTTGTAGCTCTCCATCCCTTCCCTCGCCTCCTCGTCCCTCGGGATCAACTCTAAGGTCGGGGAGATGAGGAGGGATCCGTCGTCCACCACAGGGAATCCGAGGTTTATATGATAGATGATCATGTGTTCCACCGGTTCATATCCCATGTTCTCCACGATATCGTGGATCCTCAGGCTTGAACCCCCAAGCCTCGTGGTTATCTCCCTTTTTAAAAGGAGATCCTCCCCGAAGACGGATGTCTCCCTGACCTTCCCCCTGCACCTCATCACATAATCCTCCCCTTCCCAATCCCCTCCCGCCGTCACATCCCTTGCAGGGATACAGGAGGCCCTGCCGTGAAGGCCGAGCCTCTTCCCCTTGTCCACGCATGGAGCCCCGGCGTATGTCAGGCCACATGTGGTGAGGAGGCCTCCGTAGAAGGTCCTAAGCCATCCGAAATCCTCGGGCTCGAAGAAATGCGGTGAAACCTCCCCAACCGAGGAGATCCAGGAGAGCGGGACGCCCTTGAACTCCGCCATCGATATATCCATCCCCCTATCTGGAAGGACCAAGAACCTCAACCCAGCGCCCGTTCTGAACTCTATAGCCTCAACCCCTTTCTCCGGCCCATCGGAGAAGATGAAACGCCTAACCCCGCATATCTGCCTTATATCCCCTACCCTCTCCCTTAGCTCCTCCCTCTTATACCCCTTCCCGAAAAGCGAAACCATTCCCAGGCCCCCTTAGAAATAGGCGATCTGGACGAGGGCCAATGGGGCCGAATCCCCTGCCCTCCATCCGAGCCTCACTATCCTCAGATAACCTCCGTTCCTGTCGGAGAAGCGGGGAGCTATCTCCGAAAAGAGCTTTCTCAAGACCTCCTCGTCCTTTATCTCCCTCGCAACGATCCTCCTCGAATGCAAATCCCCTTTCTTAGCCCTCGTTATTAGGGGCTCGGCATATGACCTGAGCTTCTTAGCCTTTGCTAACGTCGTCTTTATCTGCCCATGCCTGAAGAGCTCGGTCGCCAGGTTCCTCAGCAGGGCCTTCCTGTGAGAAGTGGTCCTCCCCAGCTTCCCCCTTATCTTTAAGTGCCTCATCCTTCCCCCTCCCAATATACCTATCGACATCCATTCCGAAGGAAAGTCCAAGGCCCTCGAGGACCTTCTTCACGTCCTCGAAGGACTTCTTCCCGAAGTTCTTGAGCTTCTTGACATCCTTCTCGGTCATGGCCACCAGATCCCCAACCCTCTCTATCGACATCTTCTTGAGATTGTTCACAACCCTTGCCGGAAGGTCTAACTCCTCTATCCTCGCAGATAGCAACCTCCTCTTCCTCTCCAACTCCTCCTCGACATCCCCTTCCCTACCGAGGACCTCCTCCATCGGGATCTCCCTTTCCTCAACCCCTTCAAGCCTGGAGGCAACGGCCTCGAACTGATCTATGAGTATCTCCGTCGCCTTCTTCAACGCCTCCTTCGGATCTATGGATCCATCGGTCCATATCTCCATTATAAGCCTCTCATATCCCGTCTCGTATCCGACCATCATCTCCTCCACCTTGTAGCTAACCCTTTTTACAGGCGAAAATATGGCATCTACGGGTATCGTCCCTATCGGCTGCCCTTCCTTCCTGTTCCTCTCCGCCGGCATGTATCCCTTTCCCCTCTCCACCTCCATCTCCATCTTCAAGATCCCTGTGTCGCTTAAAGTGGCTATGTGGAGATCCGGGTTCACTATCTCAACCTCCGGAGGGGCCTGGATATGAGATGCCTTGACATCACACGGCCCGGAAACATCGAGCAAAAGCGTCCTCGGCTCATCCCCTCTCATCCTAACCCTCAACCCCTTTATGTTCAAGATTATGCTCAGCACGTCCTCGAGAACCCCAGGGATCGTCGTATACTCGTGCAAGACCCCATCTATCCGGACCGATGTGACCGCCGCTCCCGGGATGGAGGACAACAAAACCCTTCTTAAGGAGTTACCTATCGTTATCCCGAAGCCCCTTTCTAAAGGCTCTATCGTAAACCTTCCATATGATTCCGTTAAGGAGGTGCTATCGACCTTATTCGCCCTTGTAACCGCGGTCCTTATCCCCATCTGGCGATCCCCCCTCTCCCCAAAGGAAACACCTTATCTGGAGTAAAACTCGACGACGAGCTGCTCCTTTATGGGGACCAGGATCTCATCCCTCGTTGGGAACCTGAGCACAACCCCTGTCATCCCCTCTACATCTACATCCAACCAAGGGGGGATATGGCTAGAGGCGGATTCCAGCGATTCCTTTATGGGATCGAGATCCCTGCTTCCTTCCGCTACGGAAATCCTATCCCCTATCTTGACGAGGTAGGAAGGTATGTCCATCTTCCTCCCGTTCACACATATATGGCCATGGTTGACAAGCTGCCTGGCCATAGCCCTCGACTTCGCAAACCCCATCCTATAAACCACGTTGTCAAGCCTTCTCTCCAATAAGATCAATAGGTTTTCCCCCGTAACCCCCTTCTTCCCCTCCGCCATCTCGAAGTAATTTCTAAACTGCCTCTCGAGGATCCCATACATCCTCTTAAGCCTCTGCTTCTCCCTAAACCTTATCTCGTATTCGCTCTGGCCCCTCCTCCTCGGCCCCAACCTCCCATGTTGCCCAGGAGGGTAGTTCCTCCTCTCCAAAGGGCATTTCTGGCCGAGGCACTTATCCCCCTTAAGGAAAAGCTTCATCCCCTCCCTCCTACACAACCTGCAAACAGGACCCGTATACCTCCCCACCTCTTAAACCCTCCTTCTCTTCGGAGGCCTACACCCGTTATGGGGTATAGGGGTTACATCCTTTATAAGAACTATTTCGAGTCCGGCTGCCTGGAGGGCCCTTATAGCCGCCTCCCTCCCCGGACCGGGCCCCTTTACGTAAACCTCCACCTGCCTCATCCCATGCTCCATGGCCTTCTTCGCCGCCGCCTCGGCGCTGAGCTGCGCGGCGAAAGGCGTGGACTTCCTCGTCCCTTTGAAACCCACAGTTCCTCCACTTGCCCAACATATAGTATTCCCCATCATGTCTGTTATCGTTACTATTGTATTGTTGAAAGTGGACTGTATATGGGCTATCCCGTTTACTACGTTCTTCCTCTCCCTCTTCCTCAGCTTCTGCCTCCTCTTCTCCCTCGCCAAATCATATCCCTCCTCACTTCTTCTTCTTTATCCCTATCCCCCTGCGAGGCCCTTTCCTCGTCCTCGCGTTCGTCCTCGTCCTCTGCCCCCTGACAGGCAGCCCCCTCCTATGCCTTATGCCCCTGTAGCATCCTATGCTCATGAGCCTCTTTATGTTCGCCTGTATCTCCCTCCTCAGATCCCCCTCTATCTTGAACTCCACAACCCTCCCGTTGACCTCCACACTCCCCCTGTCTATCACTTCCCTTATCCTCGCTATCTCGTCCTCGGAGAGGTCCTTCACCTTCTTATCCATGGGGACCCCAACCGAGTTCAGTATCATCTGGGAAAGAGATCTCCCTATCCCGTAGATATAGGTGAGGGCTATCTCCACCCTCTTATTCGCAGGAAGGTCTATGCCACCTACCCTCGCCATCCTATCCCCCCCTTCAGCTCCCTTGCCTCTGCTTGTGCTTGGGATTATGACATATAACCCTTACAACCCCATGCCTCTTTATTATCTTGCATTTATCGCATATCTTCTTAACAGAAGAACGAACCTTCATCGAAAAAACACCCCCCTCACCCTATCCTCCAAATTATCCTGCCCTTCGTCAGATCATACGGGGATATCTCAACCTTCACCCTATCCCCCTCTATTATCCTTATCGAATGTTTCCATATCCTCCCAGATGCATAAGCAATTATTATGTGACCATTGTCAAGGCGAACCTTGAACGTCGTCCCAGGAAGCTGCTGAACCACAACCCCCTCAGCCTCTATAACCCCTTCCTTCTTCGGCATGATAAACCCCTTCCCTCAAACCTCGGTTAAAACCAAAGGACCCTCCTCGGTTATGGCCACAACGTGCTCAAAATGCGCCGAAAGGCTCCCATCGGCCGTAACTGCCGTCCACCCATCGTCGAGCAAAACCACCTCGTGAGAACCCATGTTCACCATGGGCTCAACCGCTAAAACCATCCCCTCCCTTAAAACCGGCCCACGCCCAGGCCTCCCATAATTCGGAACAGGAGGATCCTCGTGAAGCGACCTCCCTATACCATGACCCGCAAACTTCCTAACCACCGAATAACCCCTTGACTCCACGTAGCTCTGGATGAAGTGCGAGATGTCGGAAAGCCTAACGCCAACAACCATCCTCCTTATCGCCTCCTCAAGGACCCCCCTCGTCACCTCAAGCAGCCTCCTGACGTCCTCCCCAACATCCGAAACGGGAAACGTATACGCAACATCCCCATAATACCCATCGAGAACAAGCCCAACATCTATCCCAACTATGTCCCCCTCCACGAGCTTCCTCCTCGATGGAACCCCATGAACCACCTGCTCGTTAACGGACGCACATATCGTATACCTGTATCCCTTGTAGCCCTTAAAGGCAGGCCTGGCCCCAGCATCCCTTATCATCCTCTCCGCCGCCTCGTCTAACTCAAGGGTGGTCACACCAGGCCTCACCATCTTCCCAAGATCCCTAAGTATCATGGCAACAAGCCTGTTGCTCCTCGAAAGCTTCTCTATCTCATCCCTGCTCTTTAGCACTATCATTTCATCCCCTCGAGAAAAGGCCGACGATCCTCCTATGAACCTCCTCCGGGCTCCCAACCCCGTCCACGACGGTTAGCATCCCCCTATCCATATAGAAGGAGATCAAGGGGGAGGTCTGCTCCCTGTATACGGAAAGCCTCCTCCTTATCGCCCCCTCCTCGTCGTCCTCCCTCCTCCTCAGGGAGGCCCCACATACGTCGCATATCCCCTCAACCTTCGGGGGCTTGAACTCCACGTGATAGTTCTCGCCACAGGATGGACATACCCTCCTCCCCCCAAGCCTCCTAATCACCTCGCCCTCCGGAACCTCTATGTATAAGACGAGATCCAAGGCCCTCCCAAGATCCAAAAGGAGCTTGTCGAGCTCACGGGCCTGGGCTACGTTCCTCGGAAAACCATCCAAGATGAAATCCCTGCCATCGGACGATATCCTCCTCCTAACCATGTCGACGATAAGATCGTCGGGGACGAGCATCCCGGATTCCACGTAGCCCTTCGCCTTCATGCCCAAATCCGTCCCCTCCTCTATCTCCTTCCTAAGCATATCGCCCGTGGATATATGGAGGAGGCCAAATGCCTCCGATAACATCCTCGCCTGGGTCCCCTTCCCAGATCCAGGAGCTCCTAATATCACCACGTTCATCTCAATACCCCCTGCTCCTTATCCTCCCCCTCCTTATGAACCCCTCATAATGCCTCATCATAAGCTGGCTCTCCAGCTGCCTCGCCACCTCGAGCGATACACCAACAACTATTAGGAGCGACGTCCCTCCGAAGTAGAAAGGGACATGCGCAAGCCTTATCAATTGATATGGCATTATCGCTATAAGAGCTACGAATATAGCACCAGCAAGCGTTATCCTCGTCAATATCCGGTCTATAAAAGCGGATGTGGCCTTCCCAGGCCTGACACCGGGTATGAAACTCCCATACTTCTGGAGGTTCTCGGCTATGTCCGATGGATTCACTATTATGGCCGTGTAGAAGTAGCAGAAGAAGATTATGAGGAGGACGTAAAGCAGGTCGTGAAGGAGGGCTCCGGGGGAGAACATCTTGGAGAGGGTTTGAAGGAAACCTATGTTGCTGAACTGAGCTATCGTGGCCGGGAAGAGGAGTATGGAAGATGCGAATATGACCGCTATAACCCCAGAATGGTCCACCTTCAAGGGGAGATAGCTCGTCTGCCCCCCATATACCCTCCCACCTACAACCCTCCTCGCATGCTGGATCGGTATCCTCCTTGTCCCGCCTTGTATGAAGACCACGGCCATCGTCACGGCGAGCATGAACGCGAGGATTACGATGAAGACAACGGGGCTCATCTGGGCGTTGTATATGAGCCTGAAGGCATCCCTCGTAGCCCAGGGGATCCTCTCGACTATGTTCGCAAATATCAGGACCGATGCCCCGTTCCCTATCCCCTTCTCCGTTATCCTCTCCCCCATCCACATTATGAAGATCGCCCCTGTAGTCATCGCTATAACCGTGGTTATGTGGAATCCAAGCCCAGGGTTTATGACTATGTTCGGGATGCTCTGGATCCATATGCTTATCCCGAGGGCGTTTATAAGGGCGAGGAAGACCGTCCCATACCTGCTATACTGCATTATCTTCCTCCTCCCCGCCTCCCCTCCCTCCTTCGCAAGCTTCTCCAAAGATGGGATGACAACCTGGAGCAAGGACATTATGATCGAAGAGCTTATATACGGCATTATCCCGAGGGAGAAGATGGTCATCCTCCCAAACGCCCCCCCAGCGAACATGTCGTAGAACCCGAGAAGCCCCCCAGCCTGCTCCTTGAAGAACGCATGGAGGGCTGCGGAGTTTATCCCCGGGACCGGGAGGTGGGCCCCTACCCTGTATAACGCTATCATGGCCAATGTAAATAAAATCTTATCCCTTGTATCCTTAAGCTTAAAAGCATTTACATAAGTTGAAAATATCTCCTTCATATCTCTATCGCCTTCCCGCCAGCTTCCTCTATCTTCCTCCTCGCCGCCTCGGAGAAGGCATGGGCTTTAACGATCAACGCCTTCTTTATCTCGCCATCCCCGAGGATCTTCAGCCCATCCTTGAGATCCTTCACCATCCCCATATCCTTCAAAAGGTCCGGCGTGACCTCCGACCCATCCTCGAACCTGTTCAACGCCGAGACGTTGACTATGGAGAACTCCTTCCTCCCCGGGTTCACAAACCCCCTCTTCGGAACCCTCCTAAGGATAGGGGTCTGCCCGCCTTCGAATCCAAGCCTCGGCCCCCTCCCTTCCCTCGCCTTCTGCCCCTTATGGCCCCTTCCGGACGTCTTCCCCCTTCCGGAACCTACCCCCCTCCCAACCCTCTTCCCCTTCTTCCTCGCCCCAATCGGGGCCTTTATGTCCTCGAGCCTCATCCCCCGATCGCCTCCCTCTCTCCCCATATATCGCGCAGATCCTTCCCCCTCAGGGCTGCCACCTCGCTCGGATCCCTGAGCTTCGATAGGGCTTCGAGGACGGCCCAAGCCACGTTCGGAGGGTTTGTGCTCCCAAGGACCTTCGTAAGGACATCCTTCACCCCGACGAGCTCGAGTATCGCCCTAACGGTCAGACCGGCTATCACCCCGGTCCCGGGTGCCGCGGGTTTGATTATGACCTTTGAGCTCCCGAACTCCCCAACCACCTCATATGGTATCGTCGTCCCCCACCTCGGAACGCGGACCAGCCTCTTCTTCGCCCTCTCCACGGCCTTCGCCAGCGCATCCGAATACTCCTGTGCCTTCCCCATCGCCACCCCTACATGGCCTTGGCCATCCCCAACAGCGGCAAGAACCGCTATCTTCTGCCTCTTACCGCCCTTCACCGTCTTGGACACGTAGTTTATCCATATGACCCTTTCCTCTAACTCCCCTACCTGAGATATATCGACCTTCTCCAAAATAACCCCCCTTCCTAAAACTCAAGCCCGGCCTCCCTCGCACCATCCGCGAGGGCCTTCACCCTCCCATGGTATTTGTATCCTCCCCTATCGTAAACGACCTTCCTTATCCCTTTCTCCAAACACCTCCTCCCTATGAGGAGCCCAACAGCCCTCGCCATCTCCGTCTTCGTCTTATGTTCATCCCCCTTTATCTCGAGGGAAGAAGCGGAGACAAGGGTATGGCCTATGAGATCGTTTATAACCTGGGCATATATATGCTTGTTGCTCCTGAAAACACAAAGGCGAGGCCTTTCATCGGTCCCGAAAACCTTCTTCCTCACCCTCTTGTGTCTCCTCTTCCTGAGCTCGTTCCTCGGGATCCTCTTTATCATACCAACCATCACCTTTTACCCCCAGCCCCTGTCTTACCCTGTTTCAACTTTATCTGCTCGTCCTCATACCTTATCCCTTTCGGAAGCCCTGGAACGCTCCTCCTCTGATATGGATCCGGAGGCCTGAAGGACCTTATTATCGCGGCGACCTGCCCCACGAGGTATTTATCTATCCCGCTCACGTATATCTTATACTGCCTCTCGTGTATCCTCTCGGCCTGTATCGTTATCCCATCGGGTATGTCGTATATAACCGGATGCGAATATCCTAACTCGAGGACGAGCTGCCTCCCCTTAACCACGGCGCTGTATCCGACGCCGTTAAGCTCAAGCCCCTTCCTGAAGCCATTGGTTACCCCCTCGACCATGTTGTATATGAGGGCCCTTGTCAGCCCATGTATGGCCTTGTGAAACCTGGTCTCCCCTCTCCTCTCAACCTTTATGGCCCCATCCACGACGGAAACGGAGACAAAAGGATGGATCTTCCGGGAGAGCTTTCCCTTCGGCCCCTCCACCGTTACCTCGTCCCCCGAGATGGAGACCTTAACCCCTTCCGGGATGTATATCGGCTTCCTTCCTATCCTCGACATGGGAACCCCTCCTCGCTACCAGACTATACAGAGCAACTCCCCTCCAATCCCCAGCTTCCTACACTCCCTATCCGTCATGACCCCCTTCGAAGTCGACAATATCGCAACCCCCAGGCCCCTCTTAACCGACGGTATCTCGTCCTTCCCCACGTATATCCTCCTTCCAGGCTTGCTAACCCTTACCAGCTCGTTTATAACCCTTTCCCTTTTGGGACCGTATTTCAGGTAGACCCTTAGTATCCCCTGCCTCCCGTCCTCTATATACCTAAATCCCTTTATGAAACCCTCGTCCTTCAGTATCCTTATTATGCTTTTCTTGAGCTTGGAAGCCGGGATATCGACCCTGTCCTTATAAACCATGTTCGCGTTCCTTATCCTGGTCAACATATCGGCTATGGGATCGGTCATCAACTTCGATCACCCCCTACCAGCTCGCCTTCCTTATCCCCGGTATCTCGCATCTGTGCGCCAGGTTCCTAAAACATATCCTACAAAGCCCGAACTTCCTCATATAACCGCGAGGGCGCCCGCATATCCTGCACCTGTTCCTCCTCCTAACCTTGAACTTCGGCTCCTTCATCTCCTTAACTATTTTGGATAACTTTGCCATCTTATCACCCCTCTGAAAAGGGCATTCCGAGGAGCCTTAGGAGCTCCGCGGCTTCCTCGTCCGTCTTGGCCGTCGTCACTATCGCTATGTCCATCCCCCTTATCTTCTCCACCTTATCGTAATCTATCTCCGGGAATATTATCTGCTCCCTTATCCCGAGGTTGTAGTTCCCCCTTCCATCGAACCCTCTCCTCGAGACGCCTTTGAAATCCTTGACCCTTGGGAGGGCCACGTTCACAAGCCTGTAGAAGAACTCATACATCCTCTCGCCCCTTAATGTGACCTTGCATCCTATCGGCATCTTCGCCCTGAGCCTGAAGTTGGATATGGACTTCCTGGCCCTCCTTATTGCCGGCTTCTGGCCGGTTATGAGGGCCATCTCGTTCATAGCGGAGTCGAGCTCCTTAAGGTTCGATGTCGCCTCCCCAACCCCCATGTTCACGACTATCTTCTCCAACCTTGGGACCTCATATATATTCTTATACCCAAATTTCTTCAGGAGGTTTGGAACAACTTCCTTAACATAGTATTCCTTAAGCCATGCCATAAATCCACCCCCGTTATTCGTCGATCACCTCGCCGCACTTCTTGCACTCCCTGACCTTCTTCCCATCCGGCAAGAAGGTCTTCTTTATCCTGGTCGGCTTCCCACACCTCGGGCATACGAGCATGACGTTCGAGGAATCTATGGGATTTGCCACCCTAACCCTCCCACCAAACCCATATGCGACCCTCTTCAGGTGCCTGACCACCACGTTCACATCCTCAACCACAACCCTCCCCTCCTTGGGGAGGACCCTTATCACCTTCCCCGTCTTCCCCTTGTCCTTCCCGGCGATGACTAAGACCGTATCGCCCCTCTTCACGTGTATCTTCCTACGGACCTTATCGCCTACCGCCATACCCATCCCTCCTCACACGACCTCCGGGGCAAGCGATATTATCTTCATGAAGTTCTTATCCCTTAACTCCCTCGCCACCGGGCCGAAGATCCTCGTCCCCCTCGGGTTCATCTGCCTGTCTATGAGGACGGCGGCGTTATCGTAGAACCTGACGAAGGTCCCATCCGGCCTCCTCCTCTCCTTCCTCGTCCTGACCACCACAGCCCTCACCACCTCCCCCTTCTTGACGGAGGATCCTGGGAGGGCATCCTTCACGGATGCCACTATTATATCCCCTACATGCGCATACCTCCTCTTCGACCCACCGATTATCCCTATACACATTATCTTCTTAGCGCCCGTGTTGTCGGCAACGTTAAGTATCGTTCGAAGTTGTATCATCCTCCGCTACCTCCTCCACATAAGGTCTCGACTCCCTCTCCAGTATCCTCACCACCCTCCACCTCTTCCTCCGGCTCAAAGGCCTCGTCTCCGATATCAGGACCTTATCCCCTATACGGCATTCGTTCCTCTCGTCGTGTGCCATGAACTTCTTAACCCTCTTTATATACTTCCCATACCTTGGATGTTCTACTATATCCGTCACGGCCACGACGACGCTCTTATCCATCTTATCGCTTACGACATATCCTATCCTCTGTTTCCTCATCCCTTCCCCCCACCCTTCTCCCTCATTATGGTCAATATCCTCGCTATATCCCTCCTAAGATTCCTAAGGGCCATGACGTTCTGAACCTGTCTAAGCCTATGTGCCACCTGGAGGCGCGCCAACTCCTCCTTAGCGCTCCTTAGGAGCAGGTTTAGTTCCTCTATCGTCATGTTCCTCAGCTCCGATTTCTTTATCTCCTTCACGACCCTTCCTCCCTCGATACGAACTTGGTCTTTATGGGAAGCTTATGAGATGCTATCCTCATGGCCTCCATCGCCACATCCAAGGGAACCCCATCCACCTCGAAAAGGATCCTCCCGGGCTTTACGACGGCAACCCATCCCTCCACGCTCCCCTTCCCCTTCCCCATCCTCGTCTCCGCCGGCTTCTTCGTTATAGGCTTATCCGGGAATATCCTTATCCACATCTTCCCATTCCCTCCTATATGCCTCGAGATGGCGATCCTTGCGGCCTCTATCTGCCTGCTGGTTATCCAAGCCGGCTCGAGCGCCTGAAGTCCATAGCTTCCAAATGCGAGGGTGTTCCCCCTACATGCCTTCCCCTTTATCCTCCCCTTCTGCATCTTCCTGTATTTCGTCCTTCTCGGAGCCAGCACCACTAACTACCCCCTTCCAGCGCCATCCTCGGGGATAGGACATCCCCCTTGTAGATCCAAACCTTTACCCCTATCTGGCCGTAGACCGTCCTCGCCTCAGCGAATCCATAATCTATATCCGCCCTGAGGGTATGAAGGGGGACTTTCCCGACAACGTATTTCTGCCTCTTCGCTTGCTCGCTCCCCCCAAGCCTCCCAGAACATGTTATCTTTATCCCCTGCGCTCCCGCCTGCATGGCGGCGGAGACAGCCCTCTTCATCGCCCTCCTATGGGCAACCCTCCTCTCTATCTGGGTCGCTATGTTCTCCGCCACTATCTGGGCGTCGAGCTCGGGCCTCTCCACCTCCTTCACGTCGACCAACACGTTTTTCCTCGTCATCTCCGAGAGCTCCTTCTTCAGCCTCTCCACCTCCGCACCCTTCCTCCCTATCACCATCCCCGGCCTCGCTGCATGTATTATGATCTTGACCTCGTCCTCCGACTTCCTCTCTATCTCTATGCTCGATATCCCGGCGTGGTAGAAGTCCTGTTTCACCTTCCTCCTTATCCTGTAATCCTCGTAAAGCAGGTCGGCAAATCCCTTCTTCGCAAACCACCTCGACTCCCATCCCCTCGTTATCCCAACCCTCAGTATCTCAGGGTTTACCTTCTGGCCCATCTATCCCCCCTCCTCGGAGACGACTATCGTTATGTGGCTCGTCCTCTTCCTTATCCTGTGGACCCTTCCCCTCGCGCTGAAGTGAACCCTATATGGTTTAATTATAGGGCCTTCGTCAACATATGCCTCAGATATGTAAAGACTCCTCCTCCCCCTCATCCCTTGCTCTAAATTGGAAACCGCCGACGAGAGGACCTTCATTACTATCCTCGACCCCTTATGCGGCAATGCCTTTAGGAGGTATAACGCATCGTCCACAGACCTACCCCTTATAAGGTTCACGATCCTCCGGGCCTTATAAGGAGATATCCTTACGTATTTCGCCGTAGCCCTTCCTTCCATATCCCCTACCTCTGGCCGCTATGGCCTTTAAATGTCCTCGTTGGGGAGAACTCCCCAAGCCTATGCCCGATCATCTCCTCGGTTATATAGACCGGGATAAACCTCTTCCCGTTGTAAACGGCTATCGTATGACCTACCATCTCCGGGATTATGACGGAGCTCCTCGCCCACGTCCTTATAACCCTTTTCTGGCCGGTCTTGTTCATCTCGAGGATCTTCTTAAGGAGCTTTGGATGGACGTATGGCCCTTTCTTCGAGGACCTCGACATATCACTTCCTCCTCCTCACTATGAACTTATCCGAATCCTTCCTCCTCGTCTTATAGCCCTTTGTCGGCCATCCCCAAGGGGATACCGGGGTTCCTCCGGTCCCCGTCTTCCCCTCCCCACCCCCATGTGGGTGATCGACCGGGTTCATGGCTACCCCACGGACGGTCGGCCTTATCCCAAGCCACCTGCTCCTTCCGGCCTTCCCTAAGGATATGTTCTCGTGATCCAGGTTCCCAACCTGCCCTATCGTGGCCATGCAATCGAGGTTTATAAGCCTTATCTCCCCGGATGGGAGCCTGACATGGGCGTATTTCCCCTCTTTCGCGAGGATCTGGGCGGCAGCCCCGGCACTCCTTACGAGCTGTCCGCCCTTCCCAGGCTTGAGCTCTATGTTATGGATTATCGTCCCGATCGGTATCTCCCTCAGAGGAAGGGCGTTGCCAACCTTTATATCCGATCCAGGGCCCGAAAGGACCGTGTCCCCCACCTTAAGCCCCAACGGAGCAAGGATATACCTCTTCTCCCCATCCTTGTATTGGACCAAAGCTATCCTCGCAGACCTCCCCGGATCGTATTCTATGGCCACGACCTTCCCCTCGATCCCGATCTTATCCCTCTTGAAGTCCACTATCCTTATCTTCCTCTTATGCCCCCCACCCCTCCCCCTTACCGTTATCCTCCCGGAGGAGTTCCTCCCCCCGCTGCTCTTCGCAGGGACGACGAGGGAATCCTCCGGCTCGTCCTTCGTTATATCCGAGAAGTCCGAGACCGTTTTAAACCTTATCCCAGGGGATGTGGGCTTAAAGCTCTTCAAACCCATGCTCCTCCCACCTTCCTCATATCCCTGTTAGAAGCTCTATGGAATAACCAGGAGAGAGCTTCACTATCGCCTTCTTCCTCGCCGGCCTCTTCCCCGGAGGCATCCCCCTAACCCTCCTCGACTTCGGGGGGATCTTGAGGGTCCAGACCTTCTCCACCTTGACCTTGAAAAGCTCCTCGATCGCCCTCTTTATCTCCATCTTGTTGGCCGATCGATCCACCTCGAAAACGTATTTCCCCTCTTTGTTCTTAAGATCCGTGGTCTTCTCCGTAAGTATCGGGCCCTTTATTATCTCGTGTATGTCCCTCATCGAGAAAGCCTCCCTTCTAAATCCCTTGCCGCATCCTCCGTCATGATGATCCTATCCGCCGAAAGGAGATCGAGGGCATTGAGGTCCGATGACCTGACAACCCTGACGTTCCTCAGATTCCTCGAAGCGAGGAGGAGGTTCCTGCCCGCCTCCTTAACCACTATCAGCGTCTTCTCGTCCTTTATGCCGAATCCCTCCAGGATCCTCACCATCTCCTTCGTCTTCGGAAGCTCCGGATCCATGGACTGGACGAATACAATCGCTCCATCCCCCATCTTCGCCGAGATGGCGCTTTTCATCGCAAGCCTCTTCACCTTCTTCGGAACGGAGTAGCCGTAATCCCTTGGCTTCGGACCGAAGACAACCCCTCCCCCTACCCATATGGGGGACCTTATGCTCCCATGCCTGGCCCTTCCGGTCCCTTTCTGCCTCCACGGCTTCCTCCCTCCCCCTCTTACCTCCCCCCTCGTCTTCGTCGACGCAGTCCCAGCCCTCCTCCTGGCCATATACATTAGGACGACATCATATAGGACGTCTTTATTGACGGGCGAGGAGAAGGAATCGTCGCTCACCTCGATCGATCCTACCATCTCACCTCTCATCCCGTAAAGCGGGAACTCGGCCATGATAAACCACCTATCCTCCCCTGCATTTAATGTATAATATCCCTCCTCGCGGACCTGGAACCGCCCCCTTGACTATCAATAGATCCTTCTCCGGCTCTACATCCAATACCTCCAAGTTCCTGATCGTCACCCTCTCGTTCCCGTAATGGCCGGGCATCCTCTTCCCCTTGACCACCCTTGCCGGGAAGGTGCTCGATCCTATCGAGCCAGGAGCCCTGTGGAACATCGATCCCCTCGTCGCCCTCCCTCCCCTGAACCCCCATCTCTTGACGACCCCTGCGAACCCCCTGCCTTTGGAGAAGCCCGTTACGTCCACAAGCTCCCCTTTCTTGAAGATGCCGACGTCTATCTCCTGCCCGACCTCGTATCCGGTCATGCCCCTGAACTCGGCAAGGTATCTCATCGGCTTTAGCCCGGCCTTGGCAAAATGCCCGATCATGGGCTTCGTGGCCTTCGAGGCCTTCAACGGCTCAAATCCAAGCTGCAGCGCCTCATACCCATCTTTCTCCAAAACCTTCTTCATCACGACGAAACACGGTCCGGCTTTTATGACCGTCGCGGCGACGGCGAACCCGTCCTCGTCGAACCACTGGATCATGCCCACCTTCTTTCCTATTATCCCCTTCATTCCCTTCCCCCTCCAACGATCCCTTATAGCTGCTTTATGGAGACGTCAACCCCGGCTGGGAGATCGAGGCCAAGAAGGGCGTCTATGGTCTTCGAAGTGGGATCGAGTATGTCGACAAGCCTCTTGTGTATCCTTATCTCGAACTGCTCCCTCGATTCCTTGTCTATATGAGGAGACCTTAAGACCGTGAACCTCTCTATCTTGGTCGGAAGCGGTATAGGACCGCATACCCGAGCACCTGTCGACTTCGCCGTCTCCACGATCCTCGCCACCGATTGATCCAGGATCCTATGATCGTAAGCTTTAAGCCGAATCCTTATGCCCCTCCTGCTCACCATTTCATCCTCCTACTCATATATCTCCGTTATAACCCCTGCCCCAACAGTCCTCCCACCCTCCCTTATCGCAAACCTCAACTCCTTCTCAAGGGCAACGGGGTATATGAGCTCAACATCCAAATCAACCCTGTCCCCAGGCATGACCATCTCAACCCCCTCCGGCAACCTGACCTCCCCAGTAACATCGGTGGTCCTAAAGTAAAACTGTGGCCTATAACCGGAAAAGAAAGGCGTCCTCCTCCCACCCTCAGCCTCGCTCAACACATATACCCCTCCCCTAAACCTCGTATGCGGAGTTATGCTCCCAGGAGCAGCTACTACCTGCCCCCTCCCCACCTCTTCCTTCTCCACCCCCCTCAACAACAAACCTACATTGTCACCCGCTATCGCCTCGTCCAAACTCTTCCTGAACATCTCTATGCTCGTAACCACCGTCCTCCTTATATCATGCCTAAGCCCTATTATCTCCACCTCCTCCCCAGGCCTTATCCTGCCCCTCTCAACCCTCCCAGTAACAACCGTCCCCCTACCAGTTATGGAAAAAACGTCCTCAATAGCAAGCAAAAATGGCTTGTCCACCTCCCTCTTCGGCAACGGTATGTATTCGTCTATCGCATCCATGAGCTCATATATGCACTTGAACTCGGGAGCATCAGGATCCGTGGACTCCGACTCCATCGCAGCCAATGCATTCCCCCTTATAACAGGTACCTCATCCCCAGGAAACCCATACTCCTTCAACAAATCCCTGACCTCAAGCTCAACCAAATCTATAAGCTCAGGATCGTCCACCATGTCCACCTTCGATATGAACACAACTATATACGGAACCCCTACCTGCCTCGCAAGAAGTATGTGCTCCCTCGTCTGCGGCATAGGACCATCAGCAGCACTAACAACAAGTATCGCCCCATCCATCTGCGCAGCCCCAGTTATCATGTTCTTTATGTAGTCCGCATGACCAGGACAGTCCACATGCGCATAATGCCTCCTCTCCGTCTCATACTCAACATGCGATATCGCTATCGTTATCCCCCTCTCCCTCTCCTCCGGCGCATTGTCTATCGACCAAAAATCCCTATACTGAACCCTCGGATTCTTCAAATGCAACGCCTTCGTTATCGCACTCGTCAACGTCGTCTTACCATGATCTATATGCCCTATCGTCCCTATGTTCATGTGCGGCTTCGTCCTCTCAAACTTAGGCCTCGACATCTCTTCCTCCCCCTTCTCTCCTTATTAAATAAACTTCAGAATCCAACCTTCCTCTCCAAAAGTTCGTCCTCTATGTTCTTCGGAACCTCCCCGTAATGGGAGAATTCCATCATATAATTCCCCCTCCCCTGCGTCATGGACCTGAGGCTCGTCGCATATCCGAACATCTCGGAGAGGGGGACGAAGGCCGTTATCACCCACAACCCATCGGGCCTCACCTCGGTCCTCTCTATCTTGCCCCTCCTCGCTACGATATCGGAGAGGACGTTCCCCATATACTCCTCGGCTACCGTGATCTCAATCCTCATTATGGGCTCGAGTAGGATAGGGGACGCCTTTTGCAGGGCATCGGCCAGGGCCTTTGCCCCCGCCATCTTAAACGCTATCTCCGAGGAGTCGACCTCATGATAGGATCCATCCACGAGCGAGACCCTTAAATCCGTAACAGGATATCCGAGGAGGACCCCCGTCTCCAACGTCTCCCTTACCCCTTCCTCCACCGCCGGTATGAACTCCTTCGGGATCGCTCCGCCCACGATTCCATTCACGAACTCGAATCCCCCTCCCCGTGGGAGCGGCTCGACCTTTAAGACCACATGGCCGTATTGGCCCCTACCCCCAGTCTGCTTTATGAACTTCCCCTCCGCCGTCGCGGCCTTCGTTATCGTCTCCCTATACGCCACCTGGGGCTTCCCAACCCTTGCGCTGACCCCCCATTCCCTCAACATCCTGTCGACGATTATCTCCAGGTGCAGCTCCCCCATCCCGTATATGAGCATCTGCCCCGTCTCCTCATTATATTTATATCGGAACGTCGGGTCCTCCTCCGCGAACTTCTGTAAGGCCATGACGAGCTTTTCCTGATCCTGCTTCGTCCTGGGTTCTATAGCCATGGATAGGACGGGTTCCGGGAACGCTATGGATTCGAGCAATATTGGGTTCTCCTCATCGCACAGGGTATCCCCGGTCATTGCGGCCCTGAGCCCGATCACGGCCGCTATATCACCGGCATGCACGATCTCTATCTCCTCCCTCTTGTTCGCATGCATCTGTAGGACCTTCGACACCTTCTCCTTAACGCCCCTTGTCGAGTTGTAGACATAAACCCCTGCTGGGAGCTTTCCCGAATATACCCTTACGAAGTTAAGCCTTCCAACATATGGATCCGACATTATCTTGAAGACAAGGGCCGAGAAGCTCTCCTCGTCGGAGGCCATCCTGACCACCTCCTCCCTCGTCCTCGGATTCAAACCCCTGACGGGGGGTATGTCCAGTGGGGAGGGGAGGTAATCGACGACGGCGTCGAGGAGCTTCTGGACCCCCTTGTTCCTCAACGCAGCGCCGCACAGGACGGGAACGGCCTTGTTCGCTATCGTCGTCCTCCTCAACGCAGCCTTTATCTCTTCCGGCCCTATCTCCTCATCCCTTATATAAAGCTCCATCAATTCGTCGTCCAACTCGGCAAGGGCTTCTACCATCTTAGCCCTCATCTTCCTCACCTTTGGCAGGATCCTTTCGTCTATCTCGAGGAGATCGAAGGTCGTGCCCAAGGTCTCATCGTGGTATATCACCGCATGCCATTCGACGAGATCTATCACCCCCTTGAACGAATCCTCCTTCCCTATCGGGAGCTGGATCGGTATCGGGTTTGCGCCAAGCCTTTCCTTCATCATCTCTATCGCCCTTTCGAAATCGGCCCCCACCCTGTCCATCTTGTTGACGAACGCTATCCTCGGAACCCCGTGCTTGTTGGCCTGGCGCCAAACGGTCTCGGTCTGGGGCTCCACTCCCCCCACGGCGCAAAGGACAACTATAGCCCCATCGAGGACCCTTAGCGACCTCTCGACCTCGACCGTGAAGTCCACGTGGCCGGGGGTGTCTATTATGTTTATCCTATGGCCCTTCCACCAGCATGTCGTGCAGGCCGAGGTTATCGTTATCCCCCTCTCCTGTTCCTGTTCCATCCAGTCCATGGTGGCGGTCCCCTCGTCCACTTCCCCCATCTTATAGGTCTTCCCGGTATAGTATAGGATCCTCTCGGTCAACGTCGTCTTTCCCGCATCTATGTGCGCTAATATCCCTATGTTCCTGATCTGCTCGAGCGAATATCCCCTCTCATCCATATCCCATCACCATCGGTAATGTGCGAAGGCCCTGTTCGCCTCCGCCATCCTATGCATATCCTCCTTCCTCTTAACGGCACCCCCCGTATTCCTATAAGCATCCATTATCTCGGCCGCCAACTTCTCGATCATGGATTTCCCGCTTCTATTCCTCGCCTCCTCAACGATCCATTTCAGGGCGAGCGATAACCTCCTCTCCGGCCTGACCTCCACCGGAACCTGGTATGTCTGGCCCCCAACCCTCCTCGGCCTTACCTCGAGGACCGGCTTTACGTTCTCCACAGCCTGCCTGAAGACGCGGAGGGGATTCTCATTAAGCACTCCCCCTATCATCTCGAACGCCTTGTATACTATCTTCTCCGCCTTGCTCTTCTTCCCATCCCTCATTACCTTGTTTATGAGCTTAGCCACGACCCTGTCCCCGTATACCGGATCCGGTGGTATCTCCCTTCTCTTAACCGCTCCCCTTCTCGGCACCTCGATATCACCCCTTCGGCTTCTTCACCCCATACTTCGACCTGCTCTTCTTCCTATCCTGGACCCCGGCGCTGTCAAGGGCCCCCCTGATTATGTGGTATCTCACCCCAGGGAGGTCCTTAACCCTTCCCCCCCTGACGAGGACTATGGAGTGCTCCTGGAGGTTATGGCCTATTCCAGGGATATAAGCCGTTATCTCGACCCTGTTCGTAAGCCTCACCCTTGCTATCTTCCTCAAAGCCGAGTTCGGCTTCTTCGGGGTCATCGTCCCGACCCTTATGCAAACCCCCCTTTTCTGGGGGCATCCGGAAAGGGCTGGGGATTTGCTCTTCCTCTTCTTCTCCCCCCTCCCCTTCCTGACGAGCTGGTTTATCGTAGGCATACGATCACCCTTCCTTCTCCTTTATCGTCAGCTCCTCCGAGGGCACCTCCAACTCCTTCTCCTCCGGGCTTATCACCCTGACCTTCGAAAGCCCCTTGAACCCAGTGCCTGCCGGTATCAGGTGCCCGACTATCACGTTCTCCTTGAGCCCCTTCAGCTCATCCACCTTCCCATATACGGCCGCCTCGGCCAGGACCCTCGTCGTCTCCTGGAAGGATGCGGCCGATATCCAGCTATCCGTTCCCAAGGAGGCCTTCGTTATCCCAAGGAGTACGGGCTCCCAAAGGGCCGGCTTCCCCCCTTCCTTCCTTATCCTCTCGTTCTCCTGCTCGAGGACCTCCTTGGAGACGAGCTCCCCTTCCAGGAACTCGGTATCCCCGGGGGATATGATCCTGACCTTCCTCATCATCTGCCTGATTATTATCTCTATGTATTTATCGTTTATGTCGATCCCTTCGGACCTATAGATCCCCTGGATCTCGTCCACGAGGTATCTCTGGAGCTCCTTCTCCCCCTTCGTCCTCAGGATATCGTGTGGGTTTAAGGGGCCAGCGGTTAGGGGATCCCCCGCCTCTATCCTGTCGCCATGGTGAACCTTAAGCTGCCTGCCATGCGGGACGTAATACTCCCTCACCTGTCCGGCCTCCTCGTTCCTCACCACTATCCTCCTCATCCCCTTCTCCACCCCGCCTATCTCGACCACGCCGCTTATCTCCGATATGGTAGCGGCATCCTTTGGCTTCCTCGCTTCGAACAACTCCTCAACCCTCGGCAACCCCGTCGTTATGTCCTTTGTCTTCCCAACCTCCTTTATCATCTTAGCGAGCGGATCCCCAGCCATGACCTCCTGTCCGTCCTCGACCAAAAGGTGCGCGCCCGTCGGCATAGGGTATTCCGCTACCTTGTTCCCCTCCGTATCCATTATCGCTATATATGGGACGAGCTTCTCATCCCTGTGCTCCACTATCACCCTCTCAACCCTGTTCGAGCCAAGATCTACCTCCTCCCTCATCGTCAAGCCTTCCTTTATGTTCTCGAACAGGACCTTTCCGGACTTCTCCGTGAATATGAACTCCCTATAAGGATCCCACCTGGCTATAACATCTCCTGCGAAAACCCTTTCCCCATCCCCAATTACCACATATGCCCCATACGGAACGGGATATCTCTCTATCTCCCTACCGCCTTCCCTGAGGACGCTGACCTCCGCGTTCCTGGATAGGATCATGATCCGGCCATTCCTGTCCTCGACGAAATGGGCGTCGTGATACTTGACGATCCCGGCGTTCTTCGCCCTTATCTCCGACTCGGCCTCCCTGACCTTCGCCGCCCCTCCGACGTGGAATGTCCTGAGGGTCAGCTGTGTCCCCGGCTCGCCTATGGACTGCGCAGCTATTATCCCAACGGCCGTTCCGAGCTCCACAAGTCTCCCCGTCGCCAAGTCCGCCCCGAAGCACATCTGACATACCCCGTGCTTTGCCTCGCACGTCAAGACCGATCTAACAGGTATGGCATCCCAGCCCGCTTCAAGCCTCTCCGCTATCTCCTCCGTTATGAGCTCGTTGGCCCTTATTATGACCTCGTCCGTAACGGGATCTACGATCGTGGTCAACACAACCCTCCCAACTATCCTCTCCTTAAGGCTCTGAACGAGCTGATCCCCATCGTATAGGGCCCTGACCACTATCCCGTTCGGGGTTCCGCAATCCCTCTCCGTCACCACCACATCTTGTGCGACGTCCACAAGCCTTCTGGTCAGATATCCTGCATCGGCCGTCTTAAGCGCCGTATCCGCAAGCCCCTTCCTAGCCCCATGCGTAGATATGAAGTATTCGAGGAGGGACAGGCCTTCCCTGAAGCTGGAGGTCACCGGAAACTCTATTATCTCCCCAGAAGGCCTCGACATAAGCCCCCTCATTCCGGAGAGCTGCCTGAGGAGGTCCTTCTTAGCCCTGGCACCGGACTCGTTCATGATCGATATCGGGTTTATCCTCGGAGGCCTCCTCTCCCCAGGATAACGGGGATCCTCGAGCTTCGCGATCTCCCCGAACATCTCGTTTGAGACAAGGCTCGTCACCTCATCCCACACGTCCACAACCATCGTATACCTCTCCGCCTCCGTGAGCTCGCCGGCCTTATACCTCTCGTCTATCTCCCTTATCCTCTTACGAGCCTCCTCTATTATCTCCTTCTTCTTAGGAGGTATAACCATGTCGTCCATGCATATGGATATCCCGGACTTCGTAGCGTATTCGAACCCCATATCCATGAGGCTGTCTAAGAAAGCGGCCGTCCTCTTCGCACCGAGGGTTCTATGACACCTCGTCACGAGCTCCTCCAGTTTATCCCCGGTTACGAAATCGTTCACGAAGCCGAGCTCCTTAGGAACTATGGTGTTGAATATCGCCCTTCCGACGGTCGTATCCAAGATCTTCCCATCCACCCTGATCTTCACCCTGGCGTGGAGGGCCACCTCCCCGAGCTCGTAAGCATATATGGCCTCCTCCGGAGAGGAGAAGACCTTCCCCTCCCCCTTCTGGTCGGGCAGCTCCTTGGTTAAGTAAGCGCATCCGAGGACCATATCGAGCGAAGGGGATGCTATGACCCTTCCGTTCCTGGGGGAAAGTATGTTCTGGGATGGCATCATGAGGATCCTGGCCTCGAGCTGTGCCTCGGTCGACAAGGGGACGTGAACGGCCATCTGATCCCCGTCGAAGTCGGCGTTGAACCCCTCGCATACGAGAGGGTGTATCCTTATCGCCTTCCCATCGACGAGGACCGGCTGGAACGCCTGGATGCTAAGCCTATGAAGGGTTGGGGCCCTGTTCAGCAGGACCGGGTGGTCCTTCACGACCTCCTCGAGGACCTCCCAGATCTGGGGGTCGAGTTTATCCACAGCCCTCCTCGCCCTCCTCAAGGAGTGGGCTATCCCCTTCTCCTCCAGCTTCCTTATTATGAACGGCTTGAAAAGCTCTATGGCCATTATCCTCGGAAGCCCGCACTGATCGTATCTAAGCTTGGGATCCACGACGATCACGGACCTCCCGGAATAATCGACCCTCTTCCCAAGGAGGTTCTGCCTGAACCTCCCCTGCTTCCCCTTTAATGAGTCGCTCAAGGACTTCAGGGGCCTCCCACCAGCCCCCTTCACGACGCTCCCCCTCCTTCCGTTCTCGAAGAGGGCATCGACGGCCTCCTGAAGCATCCTCTTCTCGTTCCTTATTATTATCTCCGGGGCCCCGGCCTCCATGAGCTTCTTAAGCCTGTTGTTCCTGTTAAGAAGCCTTCTATATAGCTCGTTCAGATCGGACGATGCGAACCTCCCCCCATCAAGGCTAACCAAAGGCCTCAGGTCCGGAGGTATGACCGGGATCACCTCCATGACCATCCACTCCGGCTTATTCCCCGACTTCCTAAAGGCCTCTACTATCCTTAACCTCTTTATCACCTTCTTCCTCTGTGCCGAGGATATGTCGAGCTTAAGCTCCTCCCTGAGCTCCTGTGAGAGGAGTTCGAGGTCTATCTCCCTTAACAGCTCCCTTATCGCCTCGGCCCCCATCCCAGCCTTGAAAAGCCCGGGATAGGCATCCTCCCTCTCCCTCTTCTCCTCGTCCGATATTATCTGGCCTTTCATAAGCCCGGCCACGGAGATCCCAGGGTTCCCGACCCTCCAGAGCCTCTCCGCCTTTATCTTGTCCCCATAGCTCCTCCTAAGCCCGTTATACGTGGCCTCGGCCAATATCGTCCCTTCCTCCATATCCCCCACGGGTTCCAGAAGGCGATAGACGGGGTAGATCGAGAAGGAATCGGATATCGCCTTGGTATATGCCGCATATTCCTCGGCCCCTATAACCTTCCCCTCCTCTATCCTCTCCCAAAGATACCTCCCCTCCCTCGCTACCCTTACCACCCTCATCGGGCCCGGATCTATTACCCTGTATTCCTCATCCGATATCCTCTCGGCCTTGAAGGCCTCCTCGATCCTCCTCCTGACCTCCTTCGCTTCCTCCTCCGAAAGAAGCTCCCCTTTCTTCACCCCGGACACATATGGCCCCGGATCTATGACCACATAATCCTCGAAATATATGACCTTCTCGAGATCCTTCGGGGATATGTCGAGGATATAGCTCATATAACTCGGGGTTCCTTTGAAGAACCAGATATGGCAGACGGGGGATGCGAGCTCTATGTGCCCCATCCTCTCCCTCCTGACCCTCGATGTCGTGACCTCGACCCCGCACCTGTCGCATATTATCCCCTTAAACCTCACCTTCTTATACTTCCCGCAGTAACACTCCCAGTCCTTCGTCGGCCCGAATATCCTCTCGCAGAAAAGCCCATCCCTCTCAGGCTTTAAGGTCCTATAGTTTATCGTCTCCGTCTTCTTAACCTCCCCATAAGACCAGGACCTTATCGTCTCTGGGGAGGCAAGCTTTATGGAGATCGATATATCCCCTTCAAGCCCCCTCTTCGGGACGACAGATCCCCTCGAGGACGTTATCTCCCTATGAAGCCACATCATCTCCATCATCTACCTCCTTGTTCACCTCGACCTTCACGTCGAGGCCAAGGCCCTGGAGCTCCTTAGCGAGGACGTTGAATGCCTCGGGAACCCCAGGAACCGCCGTATCCTCACCCTTGACTATGGACTCGTATATCATAGCCCTCCCCGCGACATCGTCGGACTTGACCGTCAACATCTCCTGGAGTATATGTGCGGCCCCGTATGCCTCCAAGGCCCAGACCTCCATCTCCCCGAACCTCTGCCCTCCGAACTGGGCCTTCCCTCCAAGCGGCTGCTGCGTGACGAGGGAATAAGGCCCCGTCGACCTCGCATGCATCTTGTCGTCGACGAGGTGGATCAGCTTCATGAGATACATGTAGCCGACGGTCACCTCCTCGTCGAACCTCTCCCCCGTCCTTCCATCGTATAAGACCATCTGGCCATGCCTCGGATATCCGGCCTTCTCCAGGAGATCTTTAACCTCCTCCTCCTTTATCCCGTCGAATACCGGACTGGCTATGTATATCCCGAGCTTCTTGGCGGCAAGGCCGAGATGGGTTTCCAATATCTGGCCCAGGTTCATCCTCGACGGGACCCCAAGGGGGTTCAGGATGACATCCACAGGGGTCCCATCCGGCAGGAAAGGCATATCCTCCTCGGGCAGTATCGCCGCCACAACCCCTTTGTTCCCATGCCTCCCGGATATCTTATCTCCCACGGATATCTTCCTCCTGCTCGCCACATAGACCTTCACTATGCTTAAGATCCCAGGGGGGAGCTCGTCCCCTTTCTCCACCCTCTCCTTCTCCTTCCTCGCCTTCTCCTTTACCTCCTCTATCTTCTCGTTCGCGAGCTCCTCCCTCCTCTTTACCTCAAGGCGGAGCTCCTCCTCGGATAGGCCCATCTTCTTTATACGCGCTATCGCCATGTCCCTCTCAAGCCTGATCCTCCTTATCTCCTCCTTCTCCCAAGCCTCGATCCTCTTTAGCTCCTCCTTCTCCTTCTCAATCGCCTTCTCCCCCCTGTCCCTCTCCTTCACCGAGAACACCTTCACACCTATAACCTTCCCCTCCACCCCAGATGGAACCCTGAACGATGCGTCCTTGACATCCCTCGCCCTCTCCCCAAATATCGCCCTGAGAAGCTTCTCCTCAGGGGTGAGCTCGACCTCTCCCCCCCTCGGAGCTACCTTCCCAACCAGTATATCCCCGGGCTTGACCTCCGCCCCTATCCTCACTATCCCGTTCTCGTCCAGGTTCGCCAGCGCCTCCTCGCTTAGGTTCGGTATATCCCTCGTTATCTCCTCCTTGCCAAGCTTCGTCTCCCTCGCCTCCACCTCGAACTCCTCTATATGTATGGAGGTGAAGACGTCGTCCTTTATGAGCCTCTCGGATATGACTATCGCATCCTCGAAATTATACCCCTCCCACGGCATGAAGGCCACGAGGACGTTCACGCCGAGCGCCAACTCCCCCATATCCATCGCAGGGCCATCCGCTATGACCTCTCCCGCCTCAACCCTCTCCCCCTCCCTTACTATCGGCCTCTGGTCGATGCACGTCCTCTGGTTCGACCTCCCGAACCTGACGAGCTTATACCTATCCGTCAAGCCCTCATCGCTCCTTATTATTATCTCATCCCCGGTCACCTTCTCGACAACCCCCGACCTCTTCGCTATTACGGCAACGCCGGAGTCCACCCCAACCCTCGCCTCCATCCCCGTCCCTACTATCGGGGCCTCAGGCCTTACAAGGGGAACGGCCTGCCTCTGCATGTTCGATCCCATCAAGGCCCTGTTCGCGTCATCGTGCTCTAAGAACGGGATCAAAGATGTAGCGACGCTCACTATCTGCTCCGGACAAACATCTATATAATCGACGTTCTCCGGCCTCACCATCGGATACCCCCCCATGTATCTCGCCGGGACAAGCTCGTCTAAGATCCTTCCGTTCTCATCGACCCTGACGTTGGAGTGGGTTATCACATACTCATCCTCCTTATCCGCAGGGATGTAATCTATCTCGTCGGTTATCACCCCATTCCTCACCCTCCTGTAAGGGGTCTCTATTATGCCGAACTCGTTTACCCTCGCATAAGTGCTCAAGGAGGATATAAGTCCTATATTCGGGCCTTCCGGCGTCTCAACGGGGCATATCCTCCCATAGTGCGAATAATGGACGTCCCTTGCCTCGAATCCGGCCCTCTCCCTATTGAGGCCTCCAGGACCTAAGGCGCTCAGCCTCCTCTTGTGGGTCAAGGCATCGAGGGGGTTGACCTGCCCCATGAATTGCGACAGCTGGCTGGTCCCGAAGAACTCCCTTATGGCCGATGTCAGGAACTTTATGTTGATGAAGTCATGTGGGGTTACATCATCGAAGCTATCCATCATCCCCATCCTCTCCCTTATCATCCTCTCCATCCTTGCGAACCCTATCCTGAACTGGTTGTAGAGGAGCTCCCCAACCGCCCTCACCCTCCTGTTCCCGAGGTGATCCATCTCCTCCAACGTTACTTCCCTATCCCTGAGCTTTATGAGGAACCTTATCGTTTCGGTCATATCATTCACGGTCAAAACCCTTTCATCGATAGGGATGGAGAGGCCGAGCTTGGAGTTCAGCTTATACCTCCCAACCTTCCCAAGATCATACCTCCTCGGATCGAAGAAGAGGGCCCTGAAATAAGACCTGGCGTTCTCCAGGATCCTCGGCTCATGCGGCTTCATCTTCCTGTATATCTCAAAGACCGCATCGTCCGGGTTGGATGTCGTGTCCTTGAGGAGGGTCTTCCTGACAGCACCATCTATTACGAAGAACATAATGCTTTTAACCCCTCTATCCTTAAGGAGCCGAAGCTTATCATGTGTTAAAAGGCTCCTCGCCTTTACAAGGACCTCCCCAGTGTTGGGATCGAGGACATCGGTGACGGTTATGGCTTGCCTATCCCTGACGAACCCCTCCGCTATATCTATCCCAACCTCTACCGTCCTCGCCAGGGAGAGCTTGTCGATCCCGGATTCGATGGCCTTCTTCAGTATCTCCTCGTCTACCGCGGAGAAGGCAGGGGCTATAACCTCCCCTGTCCCAGGAGCGACCAGGTCCTTCGCAAGGAACCTGCCCAAGGCCTTCGATGGATCCGGGGAGAATATGACGGACCCGGTCCTCTTATCTATGATCTCTTTGAGGTGGAAGTCCTCGGTCTCACATAAGCTTAACAGGATCTCCCTCTCAGAAAGGCCTGCCGCCTTTAGGACCGTCGTCGCTAAGACCCTCTTCTTCTTGTCCAGCCTTGCATAGAGGACCTCGTATGGATCGAGCTCGAACTCTATCCACGCCCCCCTATACGGCAATATCCTCCCCGCATAGACGAACCCTGAAGGATGTTCCCTCACCTCGAAGAAGACGCCCGGAGCCCTATGGAGCTGGCTCACTATAACCCTCTCCGTGCCATTTATGATGAAGGCGCCGTTTTCCGTCATCAAGGGGATCTCACAAAGGAATATATCCTTCTCCCTTATCTCCTTTATCCTCTCAGCCCCCGTTTCCGGATCCCTCTCCCTTATTATAAGCCTGAACTTGGCCCTTAAGGGTGCGCCATACGTGTATCCCTTGTCCTTGCATTCCTCTATCGTATACTTCGGCTCCTCTATGGAGTATGAGACGAAGGCAAGCTCCACCGTTCCAGACGGATCCCTTATCGGGAATATCTCCTCGAAAACCGCCTGCAATCCCTCCCTCTTCCTCTTCTCGGGAGGAACATCCTTCTGGAGGAACTCCTCATAGGACTTCTTCTGCACCTCCAGGAGGTTCGGCATCTGGAGGATAGGGAATATCCTCCCATATCTTATCCTTTCCCTTTTCGGCTTAGCCATAAGGAAACCCCACCTCACAGATAAGGGCAAAAACCAACCCCTCCGCCTCCTTAACCTTCAAACATGGCCGAGAAGGCATTACTTTATCGAGGCCTGCCCTCCCGCTTCCTCTATCTTGGCCTTTATCCTCTCCGCCTCTTCCTTCGATATCCCTTCCTTTACAACCTTTGGAGCGCTCTCCACGAACTCCTTGGCAGCCTGGAGGCCAAGCCCAGTAAGCTCCCTTATGACCTTTATGACCTGGATCTTATTGCTCCCGAATCCCTCCAAGACGACGGAGAACTCGGTTTGCTCCTCCTTCTCCTCAGGTGCTGGTGCAGAAGGAGCTGCCACCGCAACGGGCATCGAAGCGGTCACCCCAAACCTTTCCTCCAGCTCCTTTATGAGCTGGGAGAGCTCCAAAACCGTCATCTGCGATATGCTCTCTATTATCTGTTCCCTCGACAGGGACACCTCCCCTTCCACCTCCTTCCCTTGAGCCTCTATGGCCTTGAGAACGTATATAAGCCTTGCTATGAGCATCCTTAACGTCAAGATCAAGGACGAGATAGGAGCGGCGATGGCCCCTATAACCCTCGCCAAAAGGACCTCTTTTGGTGGGAGCGATGCGATGAGCTCCACCTCCCCCGCCCCTATCGCCTTCTTATCAAGGACCCCGAATTTAACCCTCGGCTTCTCCTCGGCCTTCACAAAATCCATGAGCGTCTTAGCGACCTTCGCCGGATCGTCGTAGCAAAAGATAATGCCTGTCGGACCCGATATCGGGCCTATTTCAAGCCCGAGCCTCGAGATAGCCCTCGATATAAGGCTGTTCTTATAGACCTTCATCTCCCCCCCGGATCCCTTTATGCTCCTCCTAAAATACACCATCTTGTTCGCCTCCAACCCGGAGAAGTCGATGAAGATCGCCATCTTCGATTCCTGGAACCTCCCCTCTATATCTTCGACAATGGCGGCCTTCTCCGCTATCCCCATACCCCCTACCTCCTCGATATCTCGAGCATCAGCTGCCTTAGGTCGAGCTTTATCCCGGGCCCCATTGTAGAGGATACGGCAACCCCTTTCATGTACTGGCCCTTAACCCCCGATGGCTTGGCCCTGAGGACCGCCTCGACGAACGTCAGCCCGTTCTCCTTGAGCTTATCGGACTCGAACGATACCTTCCCTATCGGGGCATGGACGTTCCCGGAGGAATCGACCTTATACTCTATCCTCCCAGCCTTCGCCTCCCTTATAACCTTAGCCACGTCGAACGTCACGGTCCCGGTCCTCGGGCTCGGCATAAGCCCCCTCGGGCCTAAAATCCTCCCAAGCCTCCCGACAAGCTGCATCATGTCCGGGGTAGCTATTGCGACGTCGAAATCGAACCATCCACCGTTTATCCTCTCGACGAGGTCCTCGGCGCCGACGTAATCGGCCCCGGCCTCCATGGCCTCCCTCTCCTTCTCCCCCTTCGCAAATACAAGGACCTTGACCTCCTTGCCGGTTCCATGAGGGAGGACGACGGTCCCCCTCACCATCTGATCGGACCTCCTCGGATCAACCCCAAGCCTTATGCTCATCTCCACGGTCTCGTCGAACTTGGCCGTGGCCATCCTCTTAAGCAGCTCTATAGCCTCGTCTATGCTATACCTCCTCGTCCTATCGAGGAGGGATAAGGCCTCCATATACCTCCTACTCCTTTTGGCCATTACTCCTCCACCACCTCTATCCCCATGCTCCTGGCCGTCCCAAGGACCGTCCTTACGGCAGCCTCGAGATCCGTCGTAGAGAGATCCGGAAGCTTCTGCTGCGCTATCTCCCTTATCTTAGACATGGGAAGGGTCGCAACCTTCTCGGCCTTAGGCCTCCCGGATCCAACGGCTATCCCAGCAGCGGCCTTCAACAAGGCCGAAACCGGGGGCGTCTTCACCTCGAAGGTGAAGGACCTGTCGGAGTAGATGTTTATGACGACAGGGACTATCATCCCTTCCTGGGACGCCGTCCTGGCGTTAAACGACTTTATGAACTCCATCGTGTTTATCCCATACTGCGCTATCGATCCAACCCAAGGTCCTCCCGTAGCCCTCCCAGCCGGAAGCTGAAGCTTAACAGATCCTATTAACTTCTTAGCCACTTCATTCCCCCCTCATCACAAGCTCATAGCTTATACGAAGCCATGGGAAATTAGGAAAGGTCAGCTCCTCTCGACCTGTGTGAAATCGAGCTCTAAAGGCGTGGAACGCCCGAAGATCGTCACCATAACCCTTACCTTTCCCCTATCCAGGTCCACATCGTCCACAACCCCTTCGAAGTCGGCAAACGGCCCGCTTATAACCCTCACCACGTTCCCCTTCCCGAACCTTACCTCCGACCTCGGCTTCTCCACCTCTTCCATATGCTTCAATATCCGCTCCACATCCTCGTCCGATAGGGGAACAGGCCTGTATTTAGGGCCTACGAAGCTCGTAACCCCCGGGGTCTTCCTGACCATATCCCAGGTTTGATCCGTAAGCTCCATCTCTATCAAGACATATCCTGGAAAGAACTTCCTGTTGACCGTCTTCTTCATCCCGTTTTCTATCACAACGACCTGCTCGGAAGGAACGATAATCCTCGATATCTTATCCGAGAGGCCGCTCGTCTTCACCTTGTGCTCCAAGAACGCCTTCACCTTATTCTCATATCCGGAATAAGTATGAACGACATACCAACGCTTCATACCAACCCTACCTCAATATCAACGCAACGATCCTGGAAAGGATTATATCGACAAAGCCTATGAAGACCGCCAACGCGAACACCATGATGAGGACGACGACCGTAGACCCGTAGAGCTCCTTCCGGGACGGCCATGTCACCCTCTTGAGCTCTATCTCGACCTCTTTCAGGAACCTCCTGACCTTGCCTATCACCAGATCCATCCCCCATATAAAAATGGCAGGCCTGGAGGGATTCGAACCCCCATCCCCCGGATTTGGAGTCCGGTGCTCTGACCGTTAGAGCTACAGGCCTGTCCTCATCTCGTTTCCCTATGCAGGGTATGCTTCCTGCAGAACCTACAATACTTCCTTATCTCGAACCTGTCCGGATGTTTCTGCCTGTTCTTGGTCGTCGTGTAGTTCCTCCTCCTACACTCAGTGCAAGCAAGGGTTATTATCTCCCTCACCATTTCATCCTCCTACTCATATATCTCCGTTATAACCCCTGCCCCAACAGTCCTCCCACCCTCCCTTATCGCAAACCTCAACTCCTTCTCAAGGGCAACGGGGTATATGAGCTCAACATCCAAATCAACCCTGTCCCCAGGCATGACCATCTCAACCCCCTCCGGCAACCTGACCTCCCCAGTAACATCGGTGGTCCTAAAGTAAAACTGTGGCCTATAACCGGAAAAGAAAGGCGTCCTCCTCCCACCCTCAGCCTCGCTCAACACATATACCCCTCCCCTAAACCTCGTATGCGGAGTTATGCTCCCAGGAGCAGCTACTACCTGCCCCCTCCCCACCTCTTCCTTCTCCACCCCCCTCAACAACAAACCTACATTGTCACCCGCTATCGCCTCGTCCAAACTCTTCCTGAACATCTCTATGCTCGTAACCACCGTCCTCCTTATATCATGCCTAAGCCCTATTATCTCCACCTCCTCCCCAGGCCTTATCCTGCCCCTCTCAACCCTCCCAGTAACAACCGTCCCCCTACCAGTTATGGAAAAAACGTCCTCAATAGCAAGCAAAAATGGCTTGTCCACCTCCCTCTTCGGCAACGGTATGTATTCGTCTATCGCATCCATGAGCTCATATATGCACTTGAACTCGGGAGCATCAGGATCCGTGGACTCCGACTCCATCGCAGCCAATGCATTCCCCCTTATAACAGGTACCTCATCCCCAGGAAACCCATACTCCTTCAACAAATCCCTGACCTCAAGCTCAACCAAATCTATAAGCTCAGGATCGTCCACCATGTCCACCTTCGATATGAACACAACTATATACGGAACCCCTACCTGCCTCGCAAGAAGTATGTGCTCCCTCGTCTGCGGCATAGGACCATCAGCAGCACTAACAACAAGTATCGCCCCATCCATCTGCGCAGCCCCAGTTATCATGTTCTTTATGTAGTCCGCATGACCAGGACAGTCCACATGCGCATAATGCCTCCTCTCCGTCTCATACTCAACATGCGATATCGCTATCGTTATCCCCCTCTCCCTCTCCTCCGGCGCATTGTCTATCGACCAAAAATCCCTATACTGAACCCTCGGATTCTTCAAATGCAACGCCTTCGTTATCGCACTCGTCAACGTCGTCTTACCATGATCTATATGCCCTATCGTCCCTATGTTCATGTGCGGCTTCGTCCTCTCAAACTTAGGCCTCGACATCTCTTCCTCCCCCTTCTCTCCTTGGAGCCCACGACCGGATTTGAACCGGCGACCTCTTCCTTACCAAGGAAGTGCTCTTCCTCCTGAGCTACGTGGGCGAATGGAGCGGGAAACGGGATTCGAACCCGTGGCCCTCAGCTTGGAAGGCTGATGCTCTACCCCTGAGCTATTCCCGCTCCCTTCATAAATCCGAAATATGGTGGGGAGACAAGGATTCGAACCTTGGTAGGCCTCGCGGCCGGCGGGTTTACAGCCCGCTCCGATTGTCCACTCCGGCATCTCCCCATCTCTGGAGCTGGCGGAGGGAATCGAACCCCCGACCAGAGACTTACAAGGTCTCCGCTCTGCCCCTGAGCTACGCCAGCCACGTATCATCCAATATTTTACCATAAGAAACGAACCTTGTCAATAGTCCGAGGGTCGATATCCTCCTTTCCCCCTCCTCATAGCCTCATATAGAATTATACCGGCCGCAACCGAGACGTTTATGGAGTTCACATATCCCGCCATCGGGATCCCGGCCACCTCGTCGCACATCTCGAGCACGGTCCTCCTTATCCCTTCCCCTTCCCCTCCAAGGACTATGGCCAGCGGAAACCTCATCTCCGCCTCATAAAAAGGCCTTCCCCCAACCTCAACCCCGAGCACCCAGAACCCAAGCCCCTTTAAAACCTCGATCCCATGCCTCATGCTCCCTATTGCCGCTACCGGGACATACTCAAGGGCCCCCGCAGATGCCTTCTCCACAACATACGTCAGAGGGGAAGCGCCCCTCCTCGGTATGATAACCCCTCCAGCCCCGCTCGCCTCCACGCTCCTTATTATAGCCCCCAAGTTCATCGGATCCTGAACCCTATCGAGGACAACCACGATCCCCTTGACCTCGGCCACCTTCCGCACGAGTTCCTCGAAATCGACGTATTCCTTTGGCGAAACCCTGGCCGCAACCCCTTGAGATCTCCATCCCGAGATCCTCGAGAAACCCTTCCTCTCGACCAGTTGGACGGGAATCCCAAGCCTCCTCGCCATGTCCCGTATCTCCGATATAACCCTGCCCCTCGAGCCAGCCGCTATGTAGATCTTCGATATATCCCTTCTCCTGGCCAGGAGCGCCTCGTAAACGGCATTCCTCCCTACTATCAGCTCCTCTTCCCTTCCCATCTCCACACCGTCCCATCCGGATAGTCCCTTATCTCCACCCCCAGCTCCACAAGCCTCCCCCTTATCATATCGGCAAGTTCGAAATCCTTGCTCTTCCTCGCCCTGCTCCTTATCTCTACGAGCAAGGAAACAAGCGCATCCACAAGCCCCCTCTCCGCCGCCCTCCCCTCCTCTACCTTAAGCCCGAGGGCATCCATCATCTCCATATAAAGGGGAAGGGACACCTTGAGCATCCGAGATAACTCCCCATCTACGGAGTATCCCCTCGAACCCATGGCGGCGTTCATCAAAGATGCCATCTTATGGAGATATGAGATGGCAAGGGCTGTGTTGAAGTCCTCATCCATCGCCTCCTCAAACCCCTTAGCGCACCCTAATAAATCCCCACAGATGCCATCCTCCGTTTCCGCTATGCGATCGGGGAGCTCCCCCACAAGCCTTCTGGCTATCCTCAAACTGTCAAGAAGCCTCGATAAGCCCTTCCCCGCTTCCCTTATGCCGTCCTCCCTGAACTCCATCGGGCTCCTGTAATGGGCTGTAAGCAGGAAATACCTTATAGCCCCTGGATCGAAATCCCTCGATAGCTCCTTTATCGTGAGGAAGTTTCCGAGGGATTTGGACATCTTCTCCCTCCCAAGGAGGAGCTGGCCGTTATGAACCCAGTATCTCGCGAACGGCTTCCCCGTCGCCCCCTCGGACTGGGCGATCTCGTTCTCATGATGGGGGAATATAAGGTCGTTCCCCCCTCCATGGATATCGAACGTCTCCCCGAGGTATTTCATCGCCATGGCGGAGCACTCTATGTGCCACCCAGGCCTCCCCGGCCCCCAGGGGCTATCCCACGACGGCTCCCCTTCCTTCGCCGCCTTCCAAAGGGCGAAGTCCAAAGGGTCTTCCTTCTCCTCGTCCGGCTCAACCCTTGCCCCGGCCATCATTTCCTCCTTAGATCTCCCGGATAACTTCCCGTATCCCGGAAATCCCGATACCCTGTAATAAACCCCCGTCCTCGTCCGGTATGCCAATCCCTTCCCCTCGAGCCTCTCTATCAGCGAGATCATCTCATTTATGTGTTCCGTCGCCCTCGGGTAGAAGCTCGCCGGCTTCACATTGAGGGCCGATATCGAATCGAAATACGAGGCTATATACCTTTCCGCAAGCTCGGATATCGTTATCCCCTCTTCTTTCGACCTCCTTATCATCTTGTCATCCACATCGGTAAAGTTATAAACCATAACCACCTCGTATCCCTTTTTCTCCAACCATCTCCTTATGATATCGAAAGCGACGGCAGACCTTGCATGCCCGAGGTGGAAATCGTCGTAGACCGTGACGCCGCAAACATACATCCCGACCCTCCCTTCCTCCAAAGGTATGAAATCCTCCACCCTCTTCTTAAGGGTATTATATAACCTAATCCTTCCTTTCGAGAAGGACGACAGCATATGCCGCTATTCCCTCCCCCCTTCCCAGGGACCCTACTCCTTCCGGCCTCTTAGGCTTTATGGACACCCCCCCCTCCCCTATCCCGATAATCCCGGATATCCTCCTCCTCATGGACAGGATATATGGGGAGAGGGAAGGCCTCTCCGCAACGACCACCGAATCCACGTTCTTAACGACCCATCCGGCGTTCAGGACAAGCTCCACAACCCTCCCGAGGATGGATGAGCTCCCGATCCCCTCCGTCAGCGGATCCGAATCCGGAAATAAGCCCCCTATATCCCCCATCCCCGCCGCCCCGAGGATGGCATCGCTTATGGCGTGGAGGAGGACATCCCCATCGGAATGTCCCAAGAGCCCCATATGGTATGGTATCTCTATACCGCCGATGAAGAGCTTCCTCCCATATACAAGCCTATGCTGATCGTATCCTATCCCTATCCTTATCTCCGACATCCCCTCTCGATGATGGAGGCTATCGCTTCGGCGAGGACCAGATCCTCCTTCCTCGTAACCTTTATGTTGAACCATTCCCCTTCCACAACCCTGACCTTCCTCCCCAGGGCCTCTACGAGGAACGAGTCGTCCGTCCCCCTTATCCCCTTCTCCTCGGCCCTCTTATGGGCGAGGACGGCTATCCTGTATAGAAAGCCCTGGGGTGTCTGGATGGCCATCAGCTTATCCCTGTCCAGGGTTTTCACGACAACCCCTTTCCCATCCACCATCTTGACGGTGTCCGCGATCCTAATCCCGGGGACAGCGGCCCCGTGGACGAACGCCTCCCTCGCAACCCTCTCTATGAGATCCCTCGACGGGAACGGCCTGGCACCGTCGTGGATAAGGACCACATCAGGGGATGAGTCTATGGACAAAAGCCCGTTCCTCACAGAATCCTGCCTCGTCTCACCCCCGTCCACTATCCACCTCACCTTCACCATCCCGTATCCCTCGACCACCTCGTCTATGACCCTCGCCCTTATAGATGGATGCAGGACGAGGGCTATGTCCTCGACGATATCGCATTCCTGGAACGCCATCAGCGTCCTTGCAAGCAAAGGGATCCCCATTATCGGGACGAGCATCTTGTTCTCTTCCCCCATCCTCGTGCTGAGGCCGGCTGCCGGTATCAAGGCCACTACCCTCATCGCCCCTTTATCCTCCCGAATATCATCCTCCCAGCCGCCGTTTGAAGCACGGTTGTAACCTCCACATCCACCTTCTGCCCTATGTAATCCTTACCACTATCTATCACTATCATCGTCCCGTCATCGAGGTATGCAACCCCTTGCCCGTGTTCCTTGCCCTCCTTTATCACCTGGACGCTTATAACCTCGCCGGGAAGGACGACAGGCCTGACGGCGTTCGCGAGCTCGTTCACGTTCAGGACCTTTATCCCCTCTATCTCCGCAACCTTGTTCAGGTTATAATCGTTGGTTATTATCTTCCCCCCAACTTGCTTAGCGAGCCTTACGAGCTTGGCATCCACTTCCTTCACCCCTGGAAAATCTATATCGTATATCTTGACCAAAGATCCATTCTCCTTCCTCATCCTGTTCAACATATCCAGCCCCCTCCTCCCCCTGTTCTTCCTCATGGGATCCGGGGAGTCGGCTATATAATGAAGTTCCTTGAGGATGAACCTCGGGACTATTATAGGGCCTTCGACAAAACCCGTCTTGAATATATCGGCTATCCTGCCATCTATTATAACGCTTGTGTCCAATATCTTCGGCGATTCCCCTAAGGGAAGTTGGGAAGCGGAATCACGGCGTGAGAAGATCTTCAGGTCCATCTCGTCCCTCTTCCTAACCCCTATCGAGAGGCCGAGGTATCCGAGGACCATGTTGAGGAAGGAGACGAGGAGGAAGTTCCCGGAAAGGCCGACGAACGATAGGATAAGGACTATGAGGTTTGCAACGACGAGCCCTAATATTAGCCCGACCGTCCCGGTAACTATGCCCTTTATCGATGCCTTCCTAAGGGCGAACTCTATCCCAATCACGGCTAATCCTATAATCCCTCCTATTAGAGCACCGATCGTTACAGGATGACCTGCCTTCTCCGCGACGAAATACCCTATCGCAATGCTCGCCATGACGAATATAGCCTGTATCAACCCCCACACCACCATCACCCCCTTTCAAATCAAAATATCTATGGCTTCCTTAACGGTCTTCACACCTATCACCTCCACCCCTTCCTCCAACCTGACGGATCTCGCATTCCCTTCCGGGATCACGCACCTCTTAAACCCCAATTTCACCCCCTCCCTGACCCTCTGCCCGGCGTGGTCCACAGCCCTTACCTCCCCTCCAAGCCCGACCTCTCCGAAGACGAGGATCTCCGGATCTATCGCCTTGTCCTTAAGGCTCGAGCTTATGGCCACCGCCACCCCTAAGTCCACGGCCGTCTCCTCCACCCTTATCCCCCCAACTACGTTCACGAACACATCCTTATATTGGAGCCTCATCCCTATCCTCCTTTCCAACACCGCAAGGAGGAGCGAAAGCCTGTTCGGGCTTATCCCCGTCACCATCCTCTGCGGCACCCCCATCACGGAAGGGCCAACGAGGGCCTGGACTTCTATTAGAAGAGGCCTCGTCCCCCCCATGCTCGCCGAGACGACGGATCCCGGAACATCCCCAGCCCTTCCGGAGAGGAAGAAAGAGGATGGGTTCTCAACCTCCACCAATCCCCCCTCCCTCATCTCGAAGATCCCAACCTCGTTCGTGGAGCCGAACCTGTTCTTGACAGATCTAAGGATCCTGAACTCGGATACCCTCTCCCCCTCGAAATAAAGGACCGTATCCACCATGTGTTCGAGCATCTTCGGCCCGGCTATTATCCCCTCCTTCGTAACATGTCCTACGAGCATCACAGGGATCCCCGTCTCCTTCGCCATCCCCATAAGCTCCCCCGTGCACTCCCTTACCTGCGCTATGCTTCCAGGGGCAGAGGGTATGTCCGGGAGGTAGACGGTCTGGATCGAGTCCACGACGACAAGCCTTGGCCCCTCCCTCCTTATATGCGCCATGACAAGGGAGAGATCCGTCTCGCATAAAAGCTCTATCCGATCCCCGTCAACCCCTATCCTATCGGCCCTCAGCTTTATCTGCCTGGCGGACTCCTCCCCGCTTACGTAAAGACATGCCCCATACCTACGTGAGATCCTCTCCGCCACCTGAAGAAGGAGGGTCGACTTCCCTATCCCAGGATCTCCCCCGAAAAGGATAAGGGAGCCGGGAACTATCCCGCCACCGAGAACCCTGTCGAGCTCCCCGAAACCCGTGCTGATCCTCTCACCATCCTCGGCCGATACATCCCTAAGCCTTACGGTCCCGGCGGCTTTCCCTAACTCGACCTTCCTCCCCCTCGATGAGATCAAGGGCTCGGCCTCGACGATGCTGTTCCAAGTCCCACACTCCGGACATCTCCCAGCCCATTTCGCGAACTCGGCCCCGCATTCCTGACATACGAACCTCGCCCTCTCCCTGACCATCCCCCTAATCCCTCCAAAGAAGCCTCCAAGGCCTCGCCTTTACGTCCCTCAGAAGCGTCCTGAGGTCGTCGACAAGCTCCTTATCGTATATCAAGGCTCCGACCAAACCCTCCCCGCTCTCCACCTTCTCCGCTATAGACCTTAGGATCTCAGAGCTCCTCCTTAAATCCGATATGGCGCTCCTCACCTCACCCCCCTGGCTTTCCGCGAGATCCTGCAGGGATCTCGAGAGCCTTAAGAGGTTTTCAGAGGATGCCCTTACGTTCTCCAAGCCCTTCCTCATCTCCTCCGCCATCGCATCCATCCGCCCCATAAGCTCCTTCGCGGATCCGCTCGCCGCTTCAAGGTCCTCCCCGATCGATTCGGCCCTCGTCCTCACCCCCCTTGTGAGGAGCTCCATCTCCCTCGATACCCCCTCCAATCCCTCCATCACCCTCGCAGCCCTCTTCCCCATCTCGCCTATGGATCCCCTCGCCTCCGATATCCCCTTCCTCACATCCTCCGTGTTCTTCGCTATCGCCTCCCTCATCCTTTCTAAGTCGGATGAGAAAAGCTCAAGGCTCCTCTCCAATCCCTCCACCGAGGCCCTTATCCCCTTGATCGTCGCCGAAATATCGCTTATATTCGACCTGACTAAGAGATCGATCCTTCCTGTAATGTTCTCCGTGTTCTTCAGGATCCCGTATAGCGCCTTCCTCGTCTCCTGAGCGCTCAAGAGGATGTTCAGGGAGCTCATCGCCTCCATCGCTTCCCTCGATAGCTCCTCCCCCTTCATCATTATGGCCCCTATACCTACGGGATCTATCCCTCGGATCCTATCCCCCTCCTTCAGGTAAGGACCCCCCTTCCCCTCCGGGCTTACGTCCACATATGTCTCCCCAACTATCCCTATCGTGCTTATCGTGACCTTAGAACGCGATGGTATCCTTATCCCATCCTTTATCCAAAGCCTCACCCTCGCCATCCCTTCGACAAGGTCTATCGATTTAACCATCCCTATCTCCACACCGGACATCTTGACGGGCGCCCTCAGCTTAAGATCGCCGAGGTTATTGAAGAAGACGTATATGTTATATCCCCTTTCGAGGATATGGAGCCCTCCTATCATGAATATGAGGAGCATCAACATCGCAAGCCCTATGGTTACCGCTATTCCGACCTTCGCCTCTTTAACCACCCATCCCCACCTCCTTCAAACCGTTGAAGAAATGCCACAGGAATTCCCCGACAGCCCCGTCTGCCTTCTCCAACTCCTCCGGAGTCCCGACGAACTCCATCTTCCCCTCGTGTAGGAACCCTATCCTGTCGGCTATCTTGAAGGCAGTTGGTATATCATGGGTAACGACGATGGACGTCACCCCAAGCTCCTCCCTCGTCCTCACTATGAGATCGGATATCAGGTCGGAGGTCTCGGGGTCGAGCCCCGTCGTCGGCTCATCATAAAGAACTATATCGGGGAAGAGGGCCAAGGCCCTCGCTATCCCAACCCTTTTCCTCATCCCCCCCGATAGCTGCTCCGGCATCATCCACCCTTTCCCTTCCAAGCCGACCATTCGAAGCGCCATCTCCACCCTCCTCCCTATCTCATCCTCGGATATGCCGGGCCTCCCCTTTAGCCCGAGGGATATGTTCTTCTCCACGTTCATGGAGTCGAAGAGCCCGGATGATTGGAACACCATGGCCATCCTCATCCTAAGCTCCCTCCTCTTCCCCTCCTCAACCCCCCATAGATCGTGGCCCTCTATCAACACCTTCCCGTTATCCGGCCTCTCAAGCCCTATTATATGCCTTAGGAGAAGCGTTTTCCCGCACCCGCTCCTCCCAAGGACGACGAATATCTCGCCCTTCATCACGGACATATATACGCCTTTCAGGACCTTCTCATCCCCAAATCCCTTCTCCAACCCTATGACCTCTACCATCCCGACCACCTCCCGTTAGAATAGGATGAGGGTCAAGAAGTAGTCGCAGAGTATGATGAGGACTGAGGAGAGGACGACGGCCCTCGTCGTCGCCTTACCAACCCCCCTTGCCCCAGAAGAGGCATATATCCCGCAATAACAGCTCGCCAATGCCACGATCGCCCCGAAGAAGAAGGACTTGACAAGCCCGCTTGCCAGATCCCACGGCGTGACGAACGCCCTCATCTTGGCCATGAAATGGCCTGGATTTATGCCGAACACATGGACCCCCATCAGATAACCTCCGCCTATCCCGACGACATCGGCTATCGCCGTGAGGATAGGGGTCATCAGGGTGGATCCGAGGAACCTCGGGACCACGAGAAACCTAATCGGGTCGTATCCTAAGGTTACCAAAGCGTCTATCTGGTCCGTTATCCTCATCGCCCCTATCTCGGCGGCCATGGCGGAGCCGGCCCTTCCTGCAACGATGAGCCCGGTCAAGACCGGGCCAAGCTCCCTTACCATCGAAAGGCCGACGACGGCCCCGACGTATACCTCGGCCGTGAGCTTATAAAACTGGTAATAGGACTGGACCGCGAGGACCATCCCCGTAAACGAGGCCATTAGGAGGACGACGGGTATCGAATCAGCTCCTATCCTCGAGGTCTGGGAGATGAACTCCCCTACATAGAAGGGAGGGGATAAGGAGCCAAGGAAGGCTTTCCAAAAGAGTATGGATATCCTTCCAACCCCAGCCGATATCGATATTATCGCCCTTCCCACCCTCACTCAACAGGCCTCATGGTCAGGTTCTCGAACCTCATGTATTCCTTTATGAAGGCGAGCTTCACGGTCCCCGTAGGCCCATTCCTCTGCTTCCCTATTATTATCTCGGCTATCCCCTCGTTCTCCGGGGTCTGCTCGTAATACTCAGGCCTGTGAACGAAGAGCACGAGGTCCGCATCCTGTTCTATAGCTCCGGATTCCCTTAGATCCGATAGCTGCGGCCTCTTGTCAGACCTGAGGTCCGGGGCCCTCGAAAGCTGAGATATCGCCACGACCGGTATCTCGAGCTCCCTCGCAAGGGACTTGAAGGCGCCCGATATCTCCGATACCTCTTGCTGCCTTGTCTCAGCCCTAAACCTTGGATGGACGAGCTGCAGGTAATCGATCACCACCATCTTAACGTCGTGCTCCGCCTTGAGCCTCCTCGCCTTCGCCCTTATCTCCAGTATGTTCATCGCCGGCGTATCGTCTATGAATATCTTGGCCTCGGCAAGCCTCCCGGCAGCAAGGGTGAGCTTGGGCCAATCGCTCTCCCCTATGAATCCAGCCTTCAACTTCGACATCTCAACCCTCGCCTCCGCACACAACAGCCTCTGGACTATCTGCTCTTTAGACATCTCAAGGGAGAGGATAGCGATTGGATACCCGAGGTCGACAGCTATATGCCTTACTATCGAAAGCGCAAAGCTCGTCTTCCCCATAGCCGTTCTACCAGCTATCACCACGAACTCCGATGGATGGAACCCCGATGTCAGGATATCTATATCCCTGAAGCCCGTTGGTATCCCGGATACCATCCCCTTCCTATGATACGCCCTCTCTATCCCCTCGAACGTCGTCTTCAGGACTTCCCTTATGGTAGAATAACCCCTCTCCTTTCTGTTCATGTATATGTCGAAGATCATGCTCTGCGCCTTATCGAGGAGCTTGTCGACGTCCTCCGACTCATCATAACATTCGTTGATTATCTGGGTGGAGGAGGATATGAGATCCCTGAGGATCGCCTTCTCCTTAACCATCATCGCATAATGCTCGACGTTCGCAGACGTAGGGACCGAATCTATAAGGGACATGAGATAGGATGGGCCTCCGACCGATTCCAACTCCCCCCTTTTCCTAAGCTCCTCCGTCACGGTGAGTATATCGACCGGCTCGTTCCTGTCGAAAAGGTCCACGATGCAGTCGAATATCTTGCCATGGGCCTCCTTGTAGAACGCCTTCCCATCTATTATCTCCAAAACCCTCCCTATCGCCTGACGATCTATCAACATCGCCCCTAAGACGGACATCTCCGCCTCCAGGTTCTGGGGGGGGATCCTGGCGAAGGCGGTCCTCATAATGGATCTACCTCCTATCCCTGACAACGGAAACGATGAGCTCACAGCTCACCTTTGGATGAAGCCTTATCCTAACCCTATGATCCCCGAGGGATTTTATAGGGCCCTCCAGCTCTATGCACTTCTTGTCTATCGTTATCCCCTCCGAGGCGAGGACATCCGCTATCCATTGAGAGGTAACGGATCCGAACATCTTCCCCCCTTCCCCAACCTCCACCCTCACCTCAACCACCTTCCCAGAGATCTTCTCCGCAATCGAGCGAGCCCTCTCCTCCTCCCTCCTCTCGCGCTCCGAGGATGCCCTCCTCCTCTCCTCCTCAGACCTGAGGAGCCCCGGCCTTGCCTCAAGGGCCAGCCCCTTAGGTATCAGATAGTTCCTCGCATATCCGTCGGAGACATCGACCTCCGAGCCCTTCTTCCCAACCCCCGGAAGATCTCTGAGGAGGAAAACCCTCACAACAGCTCACCCCTTTAATCCACGGTGAATGGAAGCAGTGCAAGGTTCCTCGCCCTCTTTATCGCAACCGTAAGCTGCCTCTGGTGCTTAGCGCAGTTTCCGGATACACGACGAGGTATTATCTTCCCCCTGTCGGTCATGTAAGCCCTGAGCCTCACCACATCCTTGTAATCCACAACCTTTATCCCCTCAGCACAGAACCTGCATACCTTCTGCTTGACCTTCCTCATCCCCCTCACATCACACCTCCTCTAAGGGTTGATCCACCTTCGGCCTCCCGAGGAACTGAACCCTCGTCGCCACTACCTCGTATTTCGTCCTCCTCTGCCCATCCTCCCCTTCCCAGGACCTAAAAGAAAGCCTCCCCTCCACGAGGACCGGACTCCCCTTCGAAAGATACTCCCCACATGTCTCGGCTTGCCTCCCCCAACTCACGACGTCGACGAAACAAACCTCCTCCTTCATCTCCCCCTCCTTCGTCCTATAGGACCTATTCACCGCAAGCCGGAAGGTGGCAACGGCCGTTCCCGAAGGCGTATACCTGAGATCCGGGTCCTGAACGAGGTTCCCCGAAAGTATGACCACGTTTACAGAGCTCATCTCCCTCCCCTCCCGGATCATCTATCGACCCTCGTTATGAGGTGCCTCAATATCGGCTCCCTTATCTTGCATATCCTATCGAGCTCCGAAACTATCCTACCATCCCCCTTAAACCTTATCAGGAAATACTCCCCCTCCACCCTCTTCTTAATAGGATATGCGAGCTTCCTCCTCCCCCACCTGTCTACCCCAAGGAGCTCCCCGCCAAGGGAGGGAACGACCTTCTTCAGCTCCTCTACCGACCCCTCTATCATTTCCTCCCCGACGAGCGGATCCAAGACGACAACCGCCTCATACTCCCTCATCTCTCCCTCCATCACCCCCTTTTACAAACCTTTCACGTTAAATTATAACACACAGGGAAGGATATATCAAGGGCCTCGAAGATACCGGGTAGGGACAGGCCCCCGTGCCTGCCCTCATGGGCGACCCAATCGCAAATCGAGGGGCTGAGAGCTTGACATAACAGTTTATGAAGGTGTAAAACTAAATCAGATGAATCGATCTTGGTTATGAGGGGGTGATTCAAAATGGCAGGTGTAAGCATAGAGGAGAGGGTTTCTCGACTTGAGGGGCTTGCCGAGACCTTGCCATCGAGGATGGATAGGTTCGAGACGAGGATGGACGACCTCGACAGGAAGTCGGACGAACACAGGGACGAGCTCTTAGCTGAGATAAGAAGGGTAGAGCAGAAGGTGGATAGCTACAGGGAGGAGCTCCTTGGAGAGATAAGGAGGGTAGACCAAAAGGTAGATAACTACAGGGATGAAACTATGAGGGAGATAAGGGCCCTTAGGGAAGAGCTCCTTGGAAGGATAAACGAAGTGGACCAGAAAGCAGAGAAACACAGGGACGAGCTCTTAGCTGAGATAAAGAGGGTAGATCAGAAGGTAGATAACTACAGGGAAGAGCTCTTAGCAGAGATAAGGAGGATGGACCGGAAGATCGATTCGCATTTCAGATGGACCATCGGCATCCTAATTGCTGGGATGTTCTCGATTATAACCATTATCCTGACCATATGGCTTAAGTTTTAGCCTCTATCTGGGCGTTATTTCGCCGCTGAGGACGTAGCAGAAAAAACCCGATGCTCTCCGCGGTGAGGTCGAACGCATCCTTAAGAAAGGGGGATGGGTGCCATGAGGAGGATCCGGCTCACGGCTTTCATAGCCTTCATCGCATGGGCATCTCTATGGCCCTTGGCCTGTGCGAAGAAGGAAGAGGAAGGGGTTGGCCCTACGCCAACAGGACCGATAGTCGTAGGGGTTGTGAAGAGCGGGGGAAAGCCCGTTGAGGGGGTGGAGGTCAAGGTAGAGGCGCTTGGCGTATCGGCCACGACGGATGCCAGCGGTTCCTTCAAGCTCACGGGGCTTGTGGAGGGAAGCTATAGCGTTGTCGTGGAAAAGGAGGGATACGTCAAAAGGGTATTCGAGGTCGTCGTTGGAGCCGAAGGAACTGTGAACATGGGGGAATTGGAGATCGAGCTTGCGGGATCCATAGAAGGCGTTGCGAAGATAGAGGGGGAGGAAACGCATAAGGGGATAACGGTGAAGGTCCTCGAGCTCGAGGGCGTGGAAGTCCAAACCGATTCCGAGGGCAGGTATTCGATAACCGGGATACCCCCTGGCTCGTATACGCTCGAGATATCGGCCCCGGGCTTCGATCCGAAGACGATCCCGGTGGATGTCGAGGGAGGGAAGACCTCGTCCGTCGAGGAGGTCGTGCTTGCCGGGAGGAAGCTTCCGAAATCGGATAAGCTTGTGCTCTGGCTCAGGTTCATCGAGGGCTCCGGAGCTGATGTTAAGGATTACTCTGGAAAGGGGAACAACGGCACAGCATCGGGAAGCACCCAATGGGTGGATGGAGCGATGGGGAAAGGGGATAAGGCGATGAGGTTCGAGCCAGGAAGTTACGTGAAAATCCCCACAAGCGACTCCCTATCACCGGACATGTTTAAAAGCCCGTTCACCATAGCGATGTGGATAAAGCCGGATCTCACCGGAAACACGTGGCAGCACCTCTGGAGGAGCATGCCGGTATCCTCCGGACATAACACCCTCTTCGTCAACACCGATGGGAGGCTCTCATGGAGGGGCATGACCCCAAGCTGGACGGTCCTATGCGAGACATCCCCGGGAGCTGTCAAGGCGGGGGAGTGGGCACATGTCGCCGTCGTCGGGGATGGAACGAGCTTCAGGATATACCTAAACGGATCCCCAATCCAGGAATCCTCGTTCCAGGACACAACCGGCGGAATAGAAAGCTATTTCCTGGCCAACGATGGGGTAACAGCGGGCGAGGCATATGGAGGGATTATAGACGAGGTCTGCGTTTGGAGGGCGGCCCTTAAGGAAGAAGAGGTGAAGCAGGTCTGGCAGATGGCTAAGAAATGAGTTCAAAGGCTCCTTTAAGGATGAGGGCGACGTGGAGGGCCATCCTCATCGCCCTCATCCTTATCCCTCCAAACTGTTATTGGATAGCCCAGGTTGAAGGGGTTTGGGACAAGGGTCACTCTACCTGCATGTCCCTTATGTGGGGTGTTGTCTTCAATCTCCTTATCCTCATCCTAATCAACATACTTGTCCTTAAGAGGTTCTTCCCAAGGCATGCCCTTACCCAGGGCGAGCTCGTCACCGTATACGTCATGCTATCCCTTGCATCCGGCGTGGCGGGGAGGGATATGCTCCAGATACTGATGCCCGCCCTTGGATGGCCTTTCTGGTTCGCGAATCCGGAAAACGGATGGGCGGATCTGTTCCACAGGTATCTTCCGAGATGGCTCATGGTAGAGGATCCGGGAGCCTTAAGGTGCTTCTTCGAAGGGCAAACAAGCCTTTACAGGAGATGGGAATACGTCCTGCCTTGGCTCGGGCCCGCGTTCTGGTGGACCATCTTCATATCGGTCCTCGGGTTCACAATGCTTTGTATAAACGCGATCGTGAGGAAACAATGGGCCCATAGGGAAAGGTTGACATATCCGATAATACAAATGCCTTTGGCCATAACCGAAAACGGAGGGGATGCGAGGATCTTCAGGAACAAGCGTTTCTGGATCGGGTTCGCATTCGCCGGAGCCCTCGACCTCATGAACGGACTCCACTACCTCTACCCCTTCGTCCCGCATATCCCTGTTTCTTACCTCGAGAACCAGTTCGGATATCTTTTCACAACCCCTCCATGGAACGCCATAGGCTCCTTCCCTTTCCCCTTATACCCCTTCGCCATATCCATCGGATTCCTCCTCCCACTCGACCTCTCCTTCTCCTGCTGGTTCTTCTATTTATTCAGAAAGGGCCAACAGGTCTTGTCCGCCGCCCTGGGCCTCCAGGCCCTTCCCAACTTCCCGTATCTCAATCAGCAGTCCACGGGGGCGTGGATCGGGCTCTTCCTCGTTGCGCTCTGGCTGAGCAGGGTGCACCTCAAGGATGTTTTGAGGAAGGCGATAAGGGGGGATCGGGATGTGGACGACTCCGAAGAACCTATGGGATATAGGGCCGCACTCCTCGGCTTCCTCGCCGGATTCTCGTTCCTCGTCCTCTTCTCCTGGCGTGCCGGGATGTCCCCCGCCATAGGGATCCCTTTCTTCCTCCTCTTCTTCGTCTTCTCGACGGCCATAACGAGGATGAGGGCCGAGCTCGGACCCCCAACCCACGAGATCGTGAACATGAACTCGGGGAACATGCTCGTGGACATGCTGGGGACGAAGAGGATAGGGGCATCCTCCCTCACGGTCTTCCCCCTATATTGGTTCTTCTCCGGGCGGGGGTATAGGGGGCATCTAATGCCACATCAGTTAGAAGGGCTCAAGATGGCCGAACAGATAGGGATGGAGAACAAGGGGCTCGTCCCGGCCATAATCCTCGGGATAGCTTTCGGGAGCATATCCTCCTTCTGGGCATATCTCCACGTCTCCTACGATGTAGGGATGGCATCCATGAGGATAGGGCATTCCGGACAGTGGAACCTCCTCGCCTCAAGGCTCAACAACCCAACGGGGACGGACTTGCCGGCAGTCGGCTTCATCGGAGCCGGATTCGCCTTCACGCTCTTCCTCATGTTCATGAGGACCAGATTCCTCTGGTGGCCGTTCCACCCCGCCGGATATGCCCTCTCCATGAACTTCGGGATAGACTACATCTGGTCTTGCTTCCTCATAAGCTCCGCAATAAAATGGGTCATCCTGAGGTATGGCGGTTTCAGGACATATAGGGCTGCGATACCGATGGCGTTCGGGGTCATCCTCGGGGAGTTTTGCGTTGGCGGGACATGGGCATTCCTCTCATTCCTCCTCGGAAAGCCCATGTATGACTTCTACCATGGATAAGAGAAGGGGCGCACGGCCACCGAAGCCCGCACGCCCCCTTATCTTTTTAAAGCTTTACGGATAACATCATGTAAGGAGATCCGGAAGAGCCCTCTATCGAGTTCACGGGTATCTGATATGCCATATCCAGCTTGATCTTAGGGGTTGCCAGGACCTTCGCTATGTCGAATGTGAACCCAAGGGTTAAGTTCACGTTCTGGTTCACGAAATCCTGAACGTCCACCCCTCCCCTAACGGCGAGGAGCCTTCCCATGAGCCATTGCTCCACCCCACCATGGACCGTCACGTCGAACCTACTGGTGACGTTTTCCACGGGGTTCCCCTTCTCGTCCCTCGTGGTGTTCGTGAACTTGTAATACCTCCCGGCCATATCGAACACCAGGTTCAGGTTCTCGAACTTGTAAGCACCGCCGAAGCATATGTCGAGGGGCATGGTCTCCTTAAGCCTGAGCTCCTTCTCCTCCGGCTTCGCCCCCTCAGGGGCAGAGGAGGATATGACGGGCATGTTAACGTTCCTCAGGGCCAACCCAAGGCTTGCGTCGGCGGTAGTCCCCGCTATGGATATGCCCTTTATATGATAGAGAAATCCGAGGTCCACCGAGAACCCGGTTTTCCCCAGTTTTTCCGGGGCCGCTACGAATTCGGCCTCGGCCGAGCTCCATTGTAAGAGCTTGAGCCCGACGCCCGCCGATATGCCGAATGGGATCTTAAGCCCATATGCTATCCCAAGCAAGTTCTCAGAATAGAGCCCGCTCCCGCTTAGGTGTGCGAGGTTTATGTTGAGAGGTCCTACCAAAGCCCCCACGTAATACTTCCCAAGGGAGAGCTCGGAAAGCCCTGCGAACATCTGAGCCCCCATGAGGCTTACAACCGTCCCCTTGTTCCCAGAAAGGCCGGCTGCGTTTACCAAGCCTCCTGCCGTATCCTCGGCTATCGCAACAAACGCCCCTCCCATCCCTGCAGACCTCGCCGAGAGCCTGTCCATCTCCTCGAAGGCGGCAAAGGAACTGCTGGCGAGGAAAAGGGAAAGGATAGCTCCTCCAAAGATCCCCTTCCAGGCTTTCAAGGCTTCATCTCCTCCCTTCTCTCGAGTTTCTTCATATCTATCTGGAAACCACCACGGGGATCACATATCTCTTCATCACTACCTTCCCCGCCTCCTTCTCCGGTATGGATATCTGGCCTATGTAGAGCCCGGTTGGGACTGGGTTCCCGTTGTCGTCCTTACCATCCCACTCGAACACGTTAACCCCAACTATCACGTCCTTGGTTATAGCCCTTACAAGCTTCCCCCTCGTGTTGTATATCTCGAGCCTGACCTGCTGGGCCTTCCAGGAGTTGAAGGAGAAGGAGACCTTCTCGTATTTCCTATCCACGTTCGGGCTGAAGGGGTTCGGGAACCACGACGGCTTCGTAACCACCCTTGTGAACACCATGAACTCAAGGGCGTTCTCCTTAGCCGGGACCTTCTTCCCATCCTTGGTATATGCCTCCCCAAGGCTTATAACGGCCGTCCCATCCCCCGTCTTCTCCGTTATCGTTATCGTCCCAACCCATAGGGTATCCGACTTCCAGCTCCCGCTGACAGGTATAGGGGATCCGGCCTCGGGCGTGAAGGCGACGCTGAGGGATTTCGTCGTATCCATCGGCTTCTTGAACTCCACCTGGATGTATGCCGTCCCTTTCCCGGCCGTCTTCAGGGGCGTCCCTCCAACCTCCTTCACGAGACTGACCTTCCCCCCGGCACTGGACTCGACGGAGACGATCTTGGCCGCTGGAGGGCTCATCCAATCCCAGAGGACGAAATACGATGGAGAAGGGATGGAGCCATCCAAATATGGCACTATCCCATCGCCTCCGTCCCTTTCCTGGTGCTCTACGACGATGAAATGGAGCCCGGCAGTCACGTTAACCGGGGATCCGGGATGTATTCCCCCGAAACCGTGGGCGCCATACCAGGACGCCACCGGCTCCGCAACCCCATCCCCATTTAAATCCATCAATATGGCGACCCCGTCATCCCCATCCACTCCGAAGGTATGGGTGCCAGGGGCATCGAAATACATAAATCCCCTCCACTGCTGGGCGTAGTCGGTGCCATAATCCCCATTAGGGACATGCGGCACCTCCATCTTGTCATATGTCCCCGTGAGCCCTGCCTTCACTCCGGTTATAGTGGCAGCGCCGAAATAGTTGTCGAACCAGGCCTGATCGTTCCCATACCCCGAGCACCCCTCTATCCTAAGCCTATACAGCCCGGAATTAGCATATGGCTTCCAATCCACCTTGGCTGGAGGCCTTGGGTTCACGTCGAAGTATACACAATAGTAACCCTTTGCTCCCTCGAAACCTACGATGAGCATCCCCTTTCCCGTCTTCCCAGGATCCTCAAACTGGTGCGGGATGAGCTTCGGTGGCACCCCAGCTGCCCCGCTCCAATAGTAAACCCTTATGGAGTCGGGGTTGAGCTTCCCCGTCCCCCCTACCTGCGTTATGAGCTTGTTGAAGTCGAAGTCCGGGATGACGGCCACCTTTGTCCCAGGGCCTTTGTAATCGAACGTTATTACGGCCCTTCCGAGGTGATCCGATACATCATCCGGCCATGGGGCCTCAACCTGTGAGAAGGCCTGTGGGACAGGCCAAAAGCCCGCGGCCACAACGGCCAAAACGATAACCCAAACTCTCTTCATCCTATTACACCCTCCTTCCTTATATTCATATCCGGGATTCTATTCCTCGGGATAGGAATCCCGATATTGTGAAATCGATCTATCCGACCGATCACACCTCCTTCCCTATGGGCTTACAGCGATCATCCGCCCCGGCCTTAGTCGATCCCCCAACCTCATCGCCAATTATACTATCATCGCAATGGCCTTGTCAAGACACGAAACGGGATATAGCCCATGGCTATAGCGAGGGCTATTAGAGAGCCGCCAACTATCGTGAAATGGGATGGGATCTCCCCAATAACCAGCGCAACCCATATCGGATTCAGGACCGGTTCTATGAGGGAGAGGATCCCGGCCTCCTGGGCCTGGACGAACTGAAGCCCTTTGGTGAATAATATGTATGGCATAGCTACCTGGACAACGCCCATAAACAAAAGCACGACAAGCTCCGAGCCTAATGGAACCTTCGGCGATATCGGGAGGAGCATAAGGCCCGTGAAAAGGTTGTTGAAGAAGGTGATCGCGAACGGATCCTTATCCCTCATATACCTGAATACGACGGTGAGGACGGAGAAGAAGAAACCGCTTATGAGGGCAAGCGCCACCCCGAGGAGATCCCCTCCCTTCCACCCTCCGAAGAATATCACAGCCACGCCGATCATCCCGATGGCGAGGGAACATAAGCTCCTCTTCTGTATCGATTCTCCAAGGAAGAGATATGCGAGGACGAAGGTATACATGGGCGCGGTATACTGGAGTATTATGGCGTTTGCAGCCGACGTCGCCTTCGTCGCGGCAATAAAGAGCAACCCCTGGAGGCAATAAGGGATGGCTGCCAAAAGATAAATCCACGTAGGCCGGCCAAGGCCACGACCCCTGAGGAGGAAGAGGAAGAGGGATGCGAACAAGGTCCTGTAACATGCTATGGTCTGAGGAGGAAGGTGCATGGACTTTATAAGGACTCCTCCCAAGCTCCATAGGGTGGCGGCGGACAAGACCAGGATCCTTCCCTTGAAGGCCTTGGAAGGACGGATCATCCTGCCTTCACTCGTCTATGTAATCCTTGAGGTTTGCCAAGGGCGAGTTCTTTAAGACGTATATGATGACGTTGGTCATGAACTTATATACTATAGGGGATTCGGGATAGTGGCCGTTGTTCGGGCCGAGCATGCACTCTGCGTAATCGTTCTCCGATATTATTATGGCCCTCCTCCCATTTATGTCTATGGCCTCGAGGAAACCATATTGATATTCGCCCCTGGGAGGTCCATCGAAATCATAGTAACAATGGTAAAGCGGATCGTCGTTCGGGATCCTATAGCTTTTCAAGAGCTCCGCGCCCAGCGCCCTTTGCAGCACGTTCCTTACGCTGGTGCTGAAGGCCCCCGTCCCGTAGTTGGGGAACGTATCGTCCCCGGAATCTATGAATATAAACCCTCCTCTCTCGAGATACTCCCTAAGCCCACGGCACTCCGCATCCGATAGCTCGAATGGGATCCTTTCGGCGCACCACCAAATGAACGGGTATTTAAAGATCTCCTTGTCCGTGAACCTTATGAACCCTCCGACGATCTTCGCCCTTATCCTCGACCTCATGTTGAACCATTGCACCATGTTGAATGCCGCGGCATTCCCGTGGGGATCGACCTTAGGAAGCCATCCCCTCCCGAAGTTCAGGTATACCCTTACATCCCTTCCCCTCCCCTGCACTATCGCACCCGGCTCCTCCGAAAGCATGAACGCCTCCGCTTCCGAGATCTCGCCGGCAAGACCTCCTATCTTTATCCCCTCGCCTACCGCGATCCTCCCTATCCCAAAACCCGCCTTCCTGACAACCCCTCCTCCACCAGGTCCTCCCAAGCCTATTCCAGCCCCTATGCCTATTATCTTCCCGGGGCCTACCCCGGGTCCGGTCCCTCTGGAGACGGGGGTTCCGGCGGGAGCCCTAAGGTTCATCCCAGGCCCTGCCGGTGCAAGGCTCATCCCCGGACCGCTATACCTTATGGCCGTCGTGGTCGGCGGGACGTAAACGGCCGTGTTCGCGAACTTCGCTATGGGCAACCCCCCACCGCCCCCGAGGTCGAGAGGCCCATAGGAGATCATCGAGGAGGTCGGAACGCCGCCCGAGCCGCCTGGGATCGGCCCCGGCAATCCCGGAATCGCCGTCGAGATCTCTTCTATCCCTATCATCGGCTTCCTCTCCAGGGGTTCCGGGTTGCGGCTCGGCTCAGGCAGGACACCTCTTACAAAGGTATATCTTTCGGGAGCGCTCGAAACGGCAAAACTCGGCATATAGCGGGAGCCGACCTCGAACTCTATGAGCTTCCCCTCGCCCTTTTTCTCCACAACCTTTTTCGGCTTGATCTCCCTCTCCTTCACCGTGAACCCCTGCCATCCTTGGGATATGCTAAGGATGGCGAGAGAATGCAGTATAACGGATATGAGGAGCGCGTTACACATCCTTGCGCTCATTTAACCCACCTCCTTCCTCCTCAAACCCAACATCGGCCCACGCTTCTTCTATCGCCTTTCTCGGATCGAACATCTCCTCTATCGGGCCGAGCTTCCCCTCAAGATCCCCAGGGGGTTCGTATCCCTCCAGATCCTCGCCATTTGCAAAACCCTTTATCAGCTCGACCATATAGAGGAAGTTGCGAAGGGGGACATCTGGAGGCACCCCGTGATCGACAGCCGGTATATAGCTTATGAACTCCCTCGCCGCCCTATAGCGGCGGACGACCTCCTCCCTCACCCTCTCCTTCGATAGCCTTAGCTCCCTTTTGTCTATGCCCCCCATTACGAATAACCCCTTATGCTTCCTTAAGTAGATCTCCGGGTCGTTATTGGCGGCTATCTCCATAGGCATTATGCCATCTATCGCATCCGGATAGAAGACATCGAGTATCTGGCCGCAATGGCCATCGGTATCCATGACGACGCACTCCACCCCTCTTTCCTTGAAAAACCTGGAAAGCCTTAGATACCTCGGGAGCATGAAATCCTTCATCATGGATGGTGATATCATGGATGCCGTTTTATACGCCATGTCCTCGGAAAGGATCACCATATCGACCTTTATAGCCTTCAACGGCTTATCGAGGAGCTCCATCAAGAACCAGCTCCAATACTCCATCATCTCGTGGACGAGCCCGGGCTTCTCAGCACAGAAGAGGCATAGGTTCTCGAAGCCGGTCCAATCCCTCGCCGTCCACCATAGGCCTGGAACTGCTATCGAAACCGGATATTCGCTCTCGTTACATGCCTGGATCCTGTCCATCCAGCATTCCGTCCCCTTATGGACCCTGTATCCATCCGGGTTTAAGCTCTTCCTATTCTCCCCCTCGATAGGGATAAGCCTTTCAGGGGTATGAGGATCGAACCTTTTCGTCATCTCCCTGAAATCCTCCATGTCCTTGACGGGGAACTCGATATACTTCCTCGTCGCGAATCCGGGGGTTGGTTGCCTTATGGCGTCCATCCTCTTTACCCCCCAATGATCCACCCAGATCCTTATATTTCCCCGCTCCTCCAGGACCTTCTCCTCGAAAGGGGGTATGGGCCCGAAATCCACCTTCCCTATCCCTATGAACCCCTCCTCCCCTATGAACTCGCTCCACCTCCTCCTCTGTTCCTCGGAAAGCCCCTGTTTCCTCCATGCGGAGAAGGTGGATTCCCTCGGCCCTCCGAATATATACGGCATCCTGTCAGGCCTCTCTCCCCTAACCACCGCCCTGAACCTCTCCCTCGGGCTCATTCCCCCCACCTCCTACGCGATACTCCATAAGCCCTTCGCGATCGAGGCGGATCTCATGGGCTACGCCGCCTATGAAGACGGATGCCCTCTCCTCCAGGCCGGAGGGGAGGATGAAGATCTCATCCCCTTTCCTAAGCCCGATTAAGGCCGATCCCCGAGGTTCTATGGAATCGGTTATGTCCTCGTCGCAGAGGACGACCTGGAACGGGGAACGGATCGGCAAGGTCGAGAAGATCTTCCCATCGTATATGAGCATGCTGAGATCCCCCATCCACGTCCTCGCCTTCCTGAAGGCAACCCACCTCCACTCGTGGGGGAGGATGGGATCCACCTCTATCCCCTCCTTTGCTTGAAGCCCTATGAACCCCTCTATGATCGCCCAGAGGAAGGAGGAGGATGCCTTTGGGCTCAGGGTTTGTCCGAGGCATTTGAACCCCTCCCCATCGAGCCATTCGGGGAATTGCGTTGGAACGAGGTTTCCGAGCGCTGAGGGGTTAGGATGGGAGAGGATTCGGCAGATGTTCCTCGCAAGCCTAAGCGCCTTGTCCGGATCCTCCCTCGCGAGGATCCTCAGGACCCAACAGGAGAGGGGTATGCTAACGCCTCCCAAGAAGCCGTTGGCGCCGTATGGATCGAAGTGGGGGCTCGACTCGCTCACCGTCCTTATCCCGTATTCGGTCCAGAAGTCGTGTTCGCAAAGCCTTGAGACTATTCTACCTATCGTCATGGGATCCAAATCCCCGAATATAGCTACGAGCGCTATATCTCCTGTTACCTCGTCATCCGCCTCCCCTGAGAGATCTACGGTGGTAAGCGGAAGGCCGGTCCTCTTATCTATAAGCTCTTCCCTTATGTTCCTCCACAACAAATCCGCGTATTCCGCAGCGCTTTTCGCGAGCTCGTCGTCTCCCATAACGGATGCCATTTGGGAGGAACATATGAGGGCCCTATAGCATTCAGCATTTACCTCCGCGACGGCTCCGTTCCTCTTCGCCTCCGGGATGAAGTTCCTCCAACCGCATATCCCCCACATATTCGCCCCTTCCGAGAGACATCTTACAAGCCCTCCGAAGATCTGGGAGATCATATATCTCGTGGCCTTCTCCACGGCTGGATATACGGAGCTCAAGAACTCCATGTCCTTGGAGATCTCGAACACCTTATGGCATGCTATTATGAAGAGCGGGGTGTTGTCGTTTATGTTTAGGTTGTAGTCGAGGAAGAGAGGGGGGTCGAGGGATCCGGAGATTGACTCTGGGACTGGCCCATCGACGAGGTTCTGATAGATTTGGGACAGGCTGGCCAGGGCGTTCTTCGCGAACTCCGGATCCAAATGATACGCTCCCATAACATACCAGAAAAGATCCCGAACCTTCATCATGTCGCCGGGGGGATCGGATGAGATCCCAGGCCCGTATAGGAAGATCTGGCGCGCCCTCAGGGCCCCGACCTTCGCCCACTGGATCCCCTGATTCACCAACCTATCCGGGACAAAGACCGAAAGGTTCGAGAGCATGGAGTCCATGACCTCGGAGCTCCTGGCCAGGACCTCGTGGAAATCGTCCGGGTTCGGAAATACCCCTCCCTCCCTTTCCGAGAATGCGAGGACGAAGCCGACCGATATCTCCGTTGACGGGTTGAGAAGCCATGTATACCTAAGCTCTACCCCGTCGTCCTCGATATTGCAGGTGGAGAAATCGGAGGAAGAGGAGATGATCCTGATCCTCTCACCGGACTCATCGGACGAATACACAGACCTTTTGTCCAAGACCCTGCTCCTTACCTTCCTCCAAGGCCCTTCCGAGTATTTGACCCTTGAGATCGTGCTTATCGTGACCGGGACAGCCCCCTCGTTCCTTATCCTGAGAACGATCCATATGGCCTTCTGGTAATCGTTTGGGGAGATAGGGAGGGATGTCGTCTTCTCCGCCCGGACGAAATCCTCGGAGAAATAGGTGGACTGGGATGATGGATAGAACCTGGTCCTCCTTGGCTCCATCGCCTTACGGCCGAAATAAGGGATCAGCTCCCACGAGTGGCAATAGAACTCCCTATCCCTCGGATTCCATATCCCCCCTATATCGGATGTCGCTGTTAAGATGGCGAAGGCATATGGATTTGAGAGGAACTGGCCCCTCTTTATCCTCTGCACCTCATATTCCGGATAGCTCATCCCCTCTCGATCCATTCGGAGACAACGGCCTTGGCTGCATCGATGTATTCCCCTATGAAGGAGCTGCTCCACTTATCCTCCCTAAGGCGCTCCGGCTCTATGGAGCTGCAGAGCTTGGCATCCTGGGGAAGGATGGAGATCCTTTTGGCCTTTATCACTATCATCTGTTCCTTAGTCCCATCCCTCCCTATGAGCCTTTTCTTGTTCAGGACGCCAACTATAAGAAGCTTCCTCCCCTTCTTGACGAGATCCGCGAACTCCTTCGCAACCCCCCCGAACGCATCTACCAAGAAGAAATTAGTAACACCTCCTGGGCTACCAGCCTGTTCCACCTCTATCGTGAAGTTTATCTTCACCTGGCCGGAAGGGGTGTTATAGAGTTCGGCATCCCTCGTAGCCTTTCCGGATATCAAGACAAGGTTGAGATCCATCTCGACACCTCCAATGGGTTTAGAACCCGATTTCTAACCTCTCCGCGAGCAATCTGGGCAAGCCGGCCATCAATATCTTCCTGCTTGCCGAGGCTATATCGTAATCCACCCTTTTTAAGGATACGATCCCAGCATCCATATCCCAGATGGCGTAGGATGCCCTCGGATCCCCGTCCCTCGGCTGCCCAACGCTTCCCGGGTTGATGAGATACCTTCTCCCTTCCTTTATGCATACCTCCTCCCCTTGTAAGATCCTCACGGTGCCATCTTCCAAGAGTTCGGCCGAGAACTGGATATGGGAATGCCCGATAAAACATACGGTTGTGTCGAAGCATCCGAAGCATCTCTCCACATCCCTCCTGCTCAGGACATATCCCCATCCCTTTGGATCGCATGGATTTGCATGATATGCCACCCATCCCTCCTCCTTGTAAAAATATGGAAGGGAGGAGAGGTATTCCATCTGGGCCCTGCTCACCCTCCCTATCGTCCAGAGGATGGCATCCGCAGCGTACTCGTTGAAATTCCCGAGGCTTTCCATGCCGGAGGTGGCAGCATCGTGGTTCCCCATTATCACAACCTTAGGGGAAAGGGAGATGACGATCTCCAGGCATTTTACCGGATCCGCGCCATATCCCACGATATCCCCAAGGCATATGTAGGATTGAACCCCCTCCGCCTTTGAATCCTCCACTACGGAGATCAAGGCCTCGAGGTTTCCATGTATATCCGATATTATGGCCATCTTCATCGCATAGCTTATGATACCCTATAAGGGAAGGGTTTGTCAAGCACGTTTGGTTACCGAGCCCCCGCAGCGCGATATAGGCCCTTCTCCATTATGTAATCCTCCACAGCCTTCGGGACCATGTAGCTTATCGGCATCCCCATCCTCACCCTCCTCCTTATCTCGGATGAGGATATCCCTATATCCGGGATATCGAAGAAATCTATCCTCTCAAGCCACCATTCCTTTCCAGGAGGTATCCAATAGCTCGAATCGATGGTATATCCGGGCCTCTTAGCAGCGAGGATCCTACAGATGGAAAGTATGGAATCTATTTCCTTCCATGTCCGGAGCTCCACAAGCATATCATATCCTAAAATGAAGAAGAGCTCGTCATCGGGTTCCACCTTGCTCCTCATCTCCCTCAACGTATCGATCGTATAGCTCTTACCCCCTCTCATCACCTCTATCGGCGATAGCTCGAAATACGGGTTTCCCGATATGGCAAGCCTTATCATCTCCATCCTTTCCTCCCCTCCCGCAAGGTCTACGGCCTCCTTATGAGGTGGGAGGGAACAGGGGATGAAGATGACCTTGTCCAAATTCGCCTTCCATCTCACCTCCGAGGCCACTATAAGGTGGGCGATATGTATGGGGTTGAAGGTCCCTCCAAATATCCCTATCCTCATTACTCCCTTATCTGTCCCGTTCCGTAGATTATATATTTCGTCGTTGTGAGCTCCGCGGCTCCGACAGGACCCCTGGCGTGAAGCTTCTGGGTGCTTATGCCCGCTTCGGCGCCGAGGCCGAACTGATTCCCATCCGTGAACCTCGTCGATGCGTTGACGTAGACCGCTGCGGAATCAACCTCCCATAGGAACCTCTGGGCGTTGGTGTAGTTCTCGGTGACTATCGCATCTGAATGTCCAGATCCATAATGATTTATATGATCTATGGCCTCGTCGATGCTCTTTACAACCTTAACGGCGAGGATGAGGTCGAGATATTCGGTCCACCAATCCTCCTCCGTGGCCGGCTTCACATGGGGCACTATCTCCCTCGTCCTCTCGCATCCCCTTATCTCCACCCCGGCCTTCTCGAACTCCTCTATCATCATAGGGAGAAACCTCTCCGCTATCGCCTCATGGACGAGCATCGTCTCCATCGCATTACATACCCCAGGCCTCTGGACCTTCGCGTTATAACAGATCTTAACGGCCATAGGAAGGTCCGCATATTCATCGACATATACGTGGCAATTCCCCGCCTCATGCCTTATAACCGGGATAGTGCTATTTGAGACGACGGTCCTTATAAGCTCCGGACCACCTCTCGGGATTATGACATCTACAAGGCCTTCGAGCTTCCCAAGCTCTAAAACGGCCGCCCTGTCCGTCACCTCCACCATCTCTATACATCCATTGGGGAGTCCGGAGGAATATCCAACCTCTGCCATGAGCTTCCAGATAGCCATGTTAGACCTTATGGCCTCCGACCCTCCCCTGAGGATGATGGAGTTCGCGCTCTTAACGGCGAGGGCTATCCCATCCGCCGTCACGTTCGGCCTCGATTCGTATATGAAGGCTATAACGCCGAGCGGAACCCTCACCTGGCCTATGAGGAGCCCATTGGGCCTCCTCCACATCCTTATCACCTCTCCGACTGGATCGGGAAGCGCCGCCACCTCCCTTATCCCATCGGCCATGGCCTTTATCCTCGACTCCGTCAGGGTCAAGCGATCTATGAATGCCGAGCTCCTACCAGATGCCTTGGCGTTCTTAACATCCTCCTCGTTCGCCTCGATTATCCTATCCATCTTATCCAAGATAGCATCGGCCATGGCCATCAAAGCGTCGTTCCTGATCTTCGAGGATAGGTTAGCGAGCTTCCTCGAAGCCCCCTTGGCCCTTCTCGCCTTCTCAAGGACATGCTCTCTAACGTCCAATCCTATCCTCCCCCTTCCCATGATCTCGAGCCATCAGGACGAGGTTATCCCTATGTATCACCTCGTTCCTGTATTTGTATCCAAGCATGGACTCTATCTCCGCGACCTTATGCCCCTTTATCCTGTCCACCTCTTCCGAGGAGTAGTTAACGAGCCCCCTCGCGATCTCCCTCCCCCCGAGATCCCTTACGATGACGAGATCCCCTATCCCGAAACGGCCATCGACGCGGACTACACCGGAGGGCAGGAGGCTCTTGCCCCTCCTCGTTATGGCCTCAACCGCCCCATCGTCCACCGTTATGGAGCCCTTCGGATTCCTCCCAAATGCTATCCACCTCTTCCTCCCCGTAAGCCTCGCCCCCTTAGGGAAGAAGAGGGTCCCGATCTCCTCCCCCTCCAAAACCCTCCTTATAACCCCATCGAGCTTTCCGTTGGCTATGACCGCCATTCCCCCAGATAGGACGACCTTCTTGACGGCTTCAACCTTAGATGACATCCCTCCCGATCCGACCTCGCTCCCAGGCCCCTTGGATATCCGCTCCAACTCGGGCGTTATCTCGTTAACGATGGATATAAGGTTGGCGTTCGGGTCCTTCTTCGGATCCGCCTCATATAGCCCATCCACGTCGGAGAGGATGAGGAGGAGATCTGCCTTGACCATGTTCGCAACGAGAGCCGAGAGGTTATCGTTATCCCCAAACCTTATCTCCTCCACCGCTATTGCATCGTTCTCGTTTATTATCGGGGTGATCCCAGCCATAAGGAGTTCGTCGATCGTGTTCTTGGCGTTTATGTATCTCCTCCTGTCGGTGAAGTCGTCCTGGGTGAGGAGTATCTGGGCGGCAAGCCTCCCACGGCTTTCGAACATCTCCATATAAGACCCTATGAGGATCCCCTGGCCTATGGCTGCAAGGGCCTGGAGCTTGTTCAGGGAGCTCGGGCGTTTCCTCACCCCGAGCTTCGACATCCCCGCCCCTATCGCCCCTGAGGAGACGAGGACCGTCCTTATCCCCTTATCCCATGCCCAGCAAATCCCTTCCACTATCCCCTCCATCCTCCTCCTGTCCAGGCCCGCCCCCAAGGGATCGGTCAGGATGGCGGTCCCGACCTTGACGACCAGGGTCTTAACCCCCCTCATCGCCTCTCCCCTCATCTCCCTTCCTCCATGGACCTCAACATCCTGGCAACCTCCTCGACCAGAAGGCCGAGGTTCTCGCCCGTGAGGGCGGATACGGGGACGGAGGGGACGCCCATGCCATCGAGGAACTCCTTGAGCTTCGCGTATTGATCCCTCGCCCATGGTAGATCTATCTTGTTGGCCGCAACGATCTGTGGCCTCTCGAGAAGGGATTTGTTATAGAGCCCGAGCTCTGAATTTATAACGATGAAATCCTTTATAGGATCCCTGCAGGTCGTTAAGGTATCGAGGTCGACGACGTGCACGAGGATCTTCGCCCTCTCAACATGCCTTAGGAACTCGTCCCCAAGCCCAAGACCCTTATGGGCCCCCTCTATAAGCCCCGGAATATCCGCCATGACGAAGGACTCCAACTCATCCACCTTGACTATCCCAAGGACCGGGACAACGGTCGTGAAAGGATAGCTTGCTATCTTCGGCCTCGCAGCGCTTAACCTCGCCAGTATCGAGGACTTCCCCGCATTCGGATACCCGACAAGCCCGACATCGGCTAAAAGCTTAAGGGTTAGATCTATAACCCTCTCCTCCCCAGGTTCCCCATCCTCGCAGATCCTCGGAGCCCTGTTGGTGGGGGTGGCGAAATGGGCATTGCCCCTACCACCCCTCCCTCCCCTCGCCACCACAACGCTCTCCCCCGGGCGAGATAGGTCGGCAAGGACCTCCCCCGTGGACGCATCGCTGATAACCGTCCCGACCGGAACATATAGATAAAGATCCTCCCCGTCCCTCCCTTTCCTGTTCCCCCCTTCACCATGCCTTCCATCCTCGGCACGATAGTGCCGGCGTCTTCTCATATCGAGGAGCGTCTTCATATGCTCGGATGCGACCAATACGACGTCCCCTCCCTTTCCCCCATCCCCGCCATCGGGGCCGCCATGGGGCAAATACTTCTCCCTCCTGAAGCTTACGACGCCGTTCCCGCCCCTCCCAGCTTTGACGTATATCCTGGCCTTGTCCACGAACATAAGGGGCTTAGCCTCAGGAGCTGGGATAAACGCTGACCCTACACCTGTCCCCAGATCTCTCGAACTTGACGATCCCGTCCACGAGGGCGAAAAGGGTGTAATCCTTCCCAACCCCTACGTTCGCCCCAGGCTTTATCCTCGTCCCCCTCTGCCTGACTATTATGTTCCCCGCGAGGACGAACTGCCCATCTCCCCTCTTAACCCCTAACCTCTTACCGGCGCTATCCCTTCCATTCCTCGAGCTTCCAACGCCCTTCTTATGTGCCATACCTCCTTCACCCCCCTATCTTTATCTCCTCCACAACCACCCTCGTCAGGGGCTGCCTATGCCCCCTCTTCCTCCTATAGTTCTTCTTCGGGCGGTATTTGAAGACGATCACCTTCTCCCCTTTTATATGCCTTAATGCCCTGAGCCTGGCCTTGGCCCCCTCAACCCAGGGCCTCCCTATCCTTATATCCTCCCCATCGGACACCATAAGGACCTTATCGGTCTCGAACTCATCCCCCTCCTCCACATCCACCCTGTCCACATCCAGGATATCCCCTGGAGATACCTTATACTGCCTCCCACCGATCATGATAATCCCATACAATCCCAAAACACCTCCCCTCCTTACCAGCTTATACTGTAACTCTCCACGTGGAGATCCTTATTCGGGCTTATCTTTATCCTACATCCTTTCACCCTCTCTATCTCCTCCATCGCCTTTCCCGAGGAAAGGATGGGGACGATAGAAGGATGAACCTCGACGACCACCTCCTTCCCCCGGATTATCGCGGATCTCTCCAGCTCCCTCTGGATCTTTATCGCGACGGTAAGGCTCGATAGAACCCTCCCCTCCCCCTTACAGTAAGGGCATGGCTCCTTTAACTGCTCATCGAGGCTCTGCTTCCCCCTCTTCCTCGTCATCTCCACAAGCCCTAACTGGGATATGTGGGATATGTATGTCCTGGCCCTGTCCTTCTTAAGCTCCTCCTCGAAGACCTGGATGACCCTTTCTTTGTCCTCCTCGACCTCCATGTCTATGAAATCTATTATTATTATACCACCTATATCCCGCAATCTCAACTGCCTCGCTATCTCGACGGCCGCCTCCATGTTTATCCTCAATATCGTATCCCTCTGCCCCCTCCCTCCTATATACTTCCCGCTGTTCACGTCCACAACCGTAAGGGCTTCCGTCCTGTCGATCGCTATATAACCCCCGCTCTTAAGGGAAACAACCCTCGATGTGGCCTTCAATATCTCCTTCTCAACCCCGTACCTCTCGAAGAGGGGCTTCTCCCCTTCGTAAAGCTTTACCTTAGATCTCCCAGGATATGAGAAGGAGTCGAAAACCCCGATTATCCTCTCATATGCATCCCTTCCCCCTACAAGGACCTCGTCCACATCCTCGGTTATGAAATCCCTTCCGATCCTTTCCAGCAAGGAAACCTCCTTATGTATGAGCGCTGGGGCGGATGCCCTCTCCTTCTTCCTGTATATCTTCCTCCACAGATCCATGAGGGCATTGAACTCGGCCTCTATCTCCTCCTTCGTCGCCCCTTCGGCAGCCGTCCTAATTATAAGCCCCACCCCCGGCGGCTTTATCTCCCTCGCTATATCCCTTAGCCTTGATTTCTCCTCCTCCCTCGATATCCTCCTCGATACCCCTATCCTTTCGGAAAGGGGCATAAGGACGAGGTTCCTCCCCGGTATGGTGATATATGTTGTGACCCTCGGGCCCTTCGTCCCCACAGGCTCCCTGACCACCTGGACGAGCAGCTCCTGCCCCCTCCTAAGGACGTCCGATATCGATGCCCTGCTCCTCCTGGCCGGCCCCTCCAAATCCTCCCCGAACATCTCATCGTAATCCTCGGGCTCTAAGATGTCCCCAGCGTATAGAAAGGCGTTCTTCCCAACCCCTATGTCGACGAAAGCGGCCTCCATCCCGGGCAGGACGTTCACAACCCTTCCCTTGTATATGTTCCCGGTTATCCCCTCTTCCCCTTCCCTCTCTATGTATAGCTCGACAAGCACCCCATCCTCAAGAACGGCAACCCTCGATTCACGCCTGTCGGCATCGACAAGGATCCTCTTCCTCATAACATTTCATCCCTTTCATCAGATCTCGAGGGGCGAAAGGATCCTCCCCCCCTTCTCCGAATAGAGCTCCACCCTCTCCACCCTCATCGCCAGCATCGGCATATCCTCTATCCCCGTCATGAACCCTATTACCTCCTGAGGCCTCGCCAACCCTCCCCCTCCTATCCTTAGGATCATCCCTATCTTAATCGGGCTCTCGCTCTCTATCCATATCCTTTCTACAAAAGGCCTTATATCCAGTAGCTTCGTCTCATCCTCCACCTTCCTTTTAACAAATATCTCCCGAGATGATAAGACCCTCTCTATGGCCTTCCTCCAATCCCCTATATCCCAACCTTTCAGAAGCCCCGAAACGTCCACGTGATATCTTGCAAGCGTTGCCGAGGACATTATGGATTCGGCGGATGGGTCCATGACCTTCAAATCCAGGATCTCGAAGCCCTTTGGAAGCTGCTTCCCCACCTGATCCCTGAAATCAGAAGGCCTAACCCACCTCGAAAGCTCGAAATCCATATATTCCGCCATGCTCGTTGCCCCGACGAAGATCGGCGGCCCCATAGATATCCTCGGCCTCGGGTTAAACCCCTTCGAATAGGCGATCGGCAACATCGACCTCCTCACCGCTCTCGATATCGCCCTCTGCATCTCGAGGTGGGAGACGAACCTGACCTCATCCCCCTTCCTGAACCTCACCCTTATCACCTGGTTCCTTGAGGGCTTAGACCCACCCCTCGCTGAAGAGGTTATGTAAAACGACCTCTCTTCCCATCCCCTCGCCTTTGGAGGGATGGAATCCGGCCTCCTCTCCCCCCTCCCTATGGCATCCCTTATGGAAATCAACCTATCCTCCCCGATCCCGAAATCCAGGAAACCCCATGGAAGCTCGGACCCACGATCCCGACCCCCGAGAATCCATTGGACCGGAAGGCCGGCCTTTCCGATCGCCTCCTCCCATTTCTCCATCCTTAAGGAACTCCCGGAGGAGTCGAACCTGGCCCCCATATCCCATGCCGACTTTATCGCAAGGGAAACGGATTCATCGCCCCTAAGGAGCAACCCCCTTAAGAAAGCCATTTCCGGAGACGCCCATCTAACCCTCACCCCTTCCCTCCTCAACCTCCCCTCTAAACCACGCCTCATATCCCTCATCGTTTCGAGATCTACCTGCCCATCCCATTGAAACGGGGTATGGGGCTCCGGGACGAAGAAAGATATGGAGAGCGATATGTTTACCCCCCTATCGCTCCCCTCCCTCCCAGCCCTCCTCATCTCCTGGACCAGATCGGCTATGGACTCCCTATCTGTATCCGTCTCGCCTGGAACGCCTATTGTGAAGTGAACCCTTACGGAATCCCATCCCCACTTCGCCAAAAGCCTCACCGCCGATCTTATGGAATCCTCCTCAAAGGAAAGCCCGAGCATATCCCTTATATCAGGAGATGCCGACTCGACGAGGAGGGTGATCCCAGTCCTTTTCACCTTCTGAATGGAGGACAGGAGCCCATCTGTGATGAAGTCCGGCCTTAAAGGCGGGAGGACAACGGCAACCCTCTCCCCCTTCAGGAGATCCACGATCCTTCCCACCACCTCCTCGACCTCCAAGTGCTCGTTCCCCGGAAACTGAAGGAATATCTCCTCATATCCTGTCAACCTGTAGGACTCCCTCGCTATCGAAAGGATCTTCTGAGGGGATCTCCTCCTCACACCCCCTAAAACCCCATACCTTGCGGGAACTATCCCCCTCGCTATCTCTATCGGAAGCCTGTCGTAGACGAGGTCCACGTAGGGAACGGGTTGCGAGGTCGGGAAGTATAAGCTATCCAGGTCCCCAGCTATCCTCGCCTCCACACGTCCGCCCTTGCCAACCGATGGAACGTAAAACCCCTTTATGGAGGAAAGGGCATGGAGCAACTCCTCCCTTCCCCTGATGCGAATCGCGGCCTCGACGAGCTCCTCCGCAAGGATCTCCGGATCGCCTATGGCGAAGGCATCTATAAATGGGGAAAGGGGGGAGGGGTTTGTTATGTTCCCCATAGCCACCACAACCGGATCCCCCTCCGATCTCTCCTCGCTGAATATCCGGATCCCTCCTAAATCGAGCATATTCAGGACGTTCGTATATTCGAGCTCATATGATATCAGGAAGAGGATTATATCGAAATCCCTAAAGGGCCTCCGGTTTTCAAGGGAGAACAAAGGGATCCCTTTGGCCCTTAGAAGCCCTTCCATGTCGATCCACGGTGCGAAGAACCTCTCCGCTACAACCCCCTTAAAACCGTTGAGCTGCCCGTAAAGGATCCTGAAAAGGGCCTGGGACATCCCAACCTCTGTAAGATCCGGAAAGGCAAGGGCTACGAAAAGATCCCCATCCTCCTTCCTTATCGAGTTCCATTCACATCCTATATACCTCGAAGGCTTAGAGACATATGGCATTATCTCCTTTTCTATCCTCCAGATACCCAACACCTCCAAACACCTTTATTCGGCCCTAAACATCCTCGATGATACGCTTACGTTGGACATTATCCCGACTGAGATAAAGGCCATAAGGAGGGCGGACCCACCACGGCTCATGAAGGGAAGCGGGATCCCAACGGCGGGAATTATCCCGACCGTCATCCCTATGTTCATGACGGCCTGAAATCCTATAATCCAAGATAGGCCCCCGACTATCAACCTCCCACATCTGTCCTCGCAGGAGGAGATGATGTTCAAGGCCTTCCTGAGGAATAGGACGTAGAGGGCGAGGACCACACAACATCCCAAAAATCCCCATTCCTCCCCAAGGACGGAGAAGATGAAATCCGTATGATGGGATGGGAGGAAGTTCAGCCGGCCCTGGGTCCCCGCGAGGAACCCCTTTCCGAAAAGCATCCCGGACCCTATGGCTATCTTCGATTGCATCACGTTATAGCCCTCTCCTAAGGGATCGTAGCTCGGGTTTATGAAGGCCATTATCCTATTCCTCTGATAATCCTTCATAGCCATCCAGACAACCGGGGATAGGAGGAGGGCAAGGATAAGGAGGGCGATTATGTGCGATCTCCTCGCCCCGCCTAAAACGAGCATCGCCATGAAGACCGTGCCATATACAAAGGCCGTTCCGAAATCCGGCTCCACGAATACGAGGAAGGCGGGGAGGAGGGAAACCCCCAATAGCTTCGCCGTCTCCTTCGCCCCCCATGGCTCATCCCCTCTTCCGTCTATGATTCGGGAAAGCAAGAGGACAAGCGCTATCTTCCCGAACTCCGAAGGCTGGAAGGATATGAACCCGAGGTTTATCCACCTCTTAGCCCCGTAGCTCCTCGGGAACAGAAGGACGATGAGGAGGCTTGCCAAACAGAGGCCGTAGATGAGGTATGCGGCGGAGTCGAGGAACTTATACCTAACCCTCGCCACGACAACCATTAAGATCAAACCAATGGCCAAGTATATGAGCTGGCTTATCCAATATCCCTTCCTCACGTTCCCCTCGAAGCTCGCGCTATACAAAAGAACTATCCCTATCGCGCTGAGACAAAGCGATATCCCTATTAGCTCGAGGTCAAAACCCCTTAGGAACCTCCTTATCCTATCGAACCTCATTTTACTAAAGCCACCCTCCCCCTAAGGAGCGAGGACATATAAGCACTTATGACCTTCCTGGCTATCGGGGCCCCAGCAGCCCCCGAGCGTCCATGCTCGAGGAAGACCACAACCACTATCTTCGGGTTCGAGACCGGCGCGACCGCTACAAACCACCCATGTTCCGGGCCATGCGGGTTCTGCGCCGTCCCCGTCTTCCCACCTACGTCCAACCCCCTTATATTCGCCGCCCTTGCCGTCCCCCCCGCCCCCTGAACGGCCATCCTCATCCCCTCCATCACCAAATCCCGGGTGCTCTGGGATATAGGGGCTTTAAAGAGAGCTTGCGGTCCAAACCTCTCAACGACCTGCCCGGCTTCGGACCTTACCTCCTTCACGAAGAAAGGCTTATAAACTATCCCCCCATTGGCTATCGCGCTCGCCATCACCGCCAACTGCACCGGGGTCACCAAGATGAAGCCCTGCCCTATCCCCATCTGGGCCGTATCCCCACCATACCACGGCTCCCCATACCTCCTCCTCTTCCAGTCCGGGGTTGGGATGAACCCCTTGGACTCCGGCCCTATCCCGATGCCAGTAGGGAGGCCAAGCCCAAAATAGCTCGCATATCTCGCCAAGTTCGACGGCCCAATCCTGAGGGCCATCGTATAGAAATACGTGTCGCAGGAACGCCCTATGGCCTGGACGAGCGATACAGCACCATGCCTTCTCCAACACCTGAAGAACCTCTTCCCCACCCACCTCCCTCCCTTGCAGAAGACCCTTTCCCCCGGATTTATCCTCCCGAGCTCAAGCCCCGCTATGGCCGTTATGAGCTTGAAGACGGAACCGGGAGGGTAAGAACCCTGGATAACCCTATCCATAAATGGCTTCCTCCTGTCCCCTATCATCCTCCTCCAATCCTTTTGAGATAGAAACCCGCTGAGTTTTTCCATGTTAAGCTCCGGGGAGCTCACATATGCTATTACCTCCCCGCTATTGGGATCGAGGGCCACAACCGCCCCTCTCTTCCCAGCCATGGCCCTATGGGCCGCGATCTGGGTATCGAGGTCTATCGTCGTGACGACGGCCCCGCCGTTCACCGCCTCCCTCTCCCCTAAAACCGCCACCTGCCTCCCAAGGGCATCCACCTCTACAAGCATCCCCCCATCCTTCCCCCTAAGCCTCTTGTCGTAGATCTTTTCTATCCCGATCTGGCCGACCATATCCCCCACATTATAATCCTTGTCCTCCTTAAGCCTCTCCTTATCCACCTCCCTGAGATAACCTATTAGATGAGAGGCGAGGTCCGGGAGGATATAGGTCCTCTGAGGCTCCACCTGCAGTATAACCCCTTGGAGCTCCATGGAATGCTCCTCTATAGCCGCCGCCTCCTCCTTGCTGACCTCCCTTATCCTGACGGGGTTGAAGGTGTAGGGGAACTCCACGATCCTCCCTTTTATCTCCCCGGGATCCATCCTCAATATCTCCCCAAGCCTTCTCGATACGAACTCCACATCCCCAACCTGTCTTGGAACCACGTATACGGCAAACCTCGGCCTGCTCCCGACGATAAGCCTTCCGTTCCTGTCCAGTATGGCACCCCTCATCGCCTTCGCCGGGATAAGCCTTATCGAGTTCCGCTCCGATCTCCTCCTCAGCTCGTCGCCTTTTATCACCTGTAGGTGTATGAGCCTTATGAAGATCGCCGCTATTAAAACGAAAAGGGGTATATAGAGCGCCTTCGGGTCCCTTTCTTTAGGGCTCGATCTTATCATCGTGTTCATCCTCAGACCTCCTCCTTCCTCCCGCCGATCGCCCTTATAAGCGGAAAGAGAATGGGCGAGAAGGCGGAGGTATAAAGGGCGGACGGAAAGGCATCATGCGCTATCCACCACCCAACCGGTATCTCCATCCCCTTGGCCTTGAGGAGGAGGACCGCCAGGAGATGTGAGAGGAACACGATGGACATGGAAGAGGAGATCCAGGTTAAAAGGCTTTCCGGGAGGAGCTTCATATGGGCCGCTCCAGCCATCACGCCGATGGAAAGCCCGATCAAAGCGTTCACCCCAGCAAACCCAGCCCCTATGGAAGCCGTCAGGATCCCGTATAAGAAGCCCATGATGGAACCAGCCACGATCCCGTTCGTTAACCCCGCCGATATGACGACAAGGGCCGATATATCGGGTATAACCCCGAAGACCTCGAGGATACCGGAGAGGGACGATTGTAAAACGAGGAAGAGGAGGAGGGCCGCTATCCACCTCCACCATATCATCGCTTCCCGCCCCCAACTATCGCCATGACCTCCTCCAACCTCGAGAGATCCGATGCCGGTATTATATCCGCCTCGAAGAAAGTCCCCTTCCTCCTGACCTTCACGACCTTCCCTATCGGTATCCCCTTAGGGAATATGCCTCCAACCCCGGAGGTAAGGACGAGGTCGCCAACAGCCGCATCCTTTTCCCCCATGAGATACTTCATCTTGCAGATATTCGTGGAATCCCCGTAAACTATCCCCATCGCCCTCGTCCTCTGGACTATCCCGCCTATTTTCATGTCGGGATCGATAAGGAGCATGACGGAAGATGAGAAGGGTTGCGAGGATACGACCTTCCCCACAACCCCATTCCCGTCGACTATCGGGGTGTTAGGGCGAACCCCATCCCTCTCCCCCTTATCTATGACTACGCTCCTTAACCAGGTCGTCGGGCTTCTGGCGATGACCCTGCAGAGGAGGTAGCTCCTGTCCTGGGCGTAGTCCCTCGCCTTCAGGAGGATCTTGAGCCTCTGGTTCTCGATCATCGCCTCCCTTAACATGAGGTTCTCCCTCTCCAAGGCCTCCACCCTCTTCTTAAGCTCCTCGTTCTCCTCACGGGCCTTTATCAGGTCCCCGATCTCGCCTATCCCGGAATCCAGGTAAGATACCGCCTTCTGAAATGGATAGACGAGCGTTTCGAGGAAAACGAAGAAACCCCTCCCTTTATCCCCGAAGAGGAAGAGGACGGAAAAGATTATAAGGAGGACGAACGTTACTATCTCCTTCCTCTTCGTCCTCTGCCACCTCCTGGATCAACCGAGCACCTTCCTCAACGTATCTATCTCCTCCAAAGCCCTCCCGGTCCCAAGAGCGACGCAGTCGAGGGGGTTATCCGCGATATAGACGGGTATCCCGGTCTCTTCGGATACAAGCTTGTCAAGGCCTTTAAGCAAAGATCCCCCTCCTACCATGAATATCCCCCTGTCCATTATATCCCCGGCAAGCTCCGGAGGGGTTTGGTCGAGCGTCATCTTTACAGCATCCAGTATATAGGACAGCGGCTCCTTCAAAGCCCCCCTTATCTCCTCCGAGCTGACCTCCACGGATTTCGGAAGCCCGCTCACGAGATCCCTCCCCCTCACCTCCATCCTCATCTCCTCCCCGAGGGGGTAGGCCGACCCTATCCTTATCTTAACCTCCTCAGCCGTCGTGAAACCTATGTCCATGTTGTAAGCCCTCCTCATGTAGGTCCTTATGGCCTCGTCCATCTCGTCCCCGGCTACCCTTATACTGGTGCAGCAGACTATATCCGCCATGGAGATAACGGCAACCTCGGTCGTCCCACCGCCTATGTCCACCGTCATGTTCCCCGTCGGCTCCTGTATCGGGAGTCCAACCCCTATAGCCGCCGCTATCGGCTCCTCTATTAAGTAAACCTCCCTCGCCCCAGCCCTCTCGGCCGACTCCTTTACGGCCCTCTTCTCAACCGCCGTGCTCCCATAAGGAACACATATCATGACCCTCGACCTCATCATGAAGGAACTCCTGTTGTTGTGAACCTTGGCAATGAAATACCTTATCATCTGCTCGGTAACCTCGAAGTCCGATATCACCCCGTCCTTAAGAGGCCTCACGGCAACTATGCTACCCGGGGTCCTCCCTATCATCCTCTTAGCCTCGCTCCCAACCGCAAGGACGGAACCCGTGTTCTTATTTATGGCGACGACCGAAGGCTCCCTCAGGACTATCCCCCTCTTCTTGACATATATGGCTATATTAGCCGTCCCGAGATCCATCGCTATATCCTCGGAAAAAAGGCCGAAAAGCCAGTTGAACATACCCTTCTCCCCCTTTATTTGGAAACGTCGAAAGCCCAGAGCTCTTCGATAATCATTATACCAAAATCCAACCTCGACTACAACTCCCCCTGACCGCGTTACCCACAAGGTAACCACCCATAGTGAATTCGGAATTGCAGGGGCAACCCAGAAAGATTGCGAATTGCGAAAACGGATTACGACAGGTCACCATCTCTCATTTTCGCAATTCGCCTTCCGCAATTTCTCTATTGGTGGTTGCCCGAAAATCAGGGCAGGCACAGGGGCCTGCATTGGGCAGGCACAGGGGCCTGCATTGGGCAGGCACGGGGGCCTGCCCCTACTACAACTCCCCCTCGTGCCTATGCCTGTGGAAGAGGATATGGCTATGCGGATGCCTATGATATACGTCCTTATGCCTGTGGGCGTGTTCATGTATCAGGTTAACGGACAGGAGCATGTCGAGATCCCCAAGTATCCTATCGGGATCCCCCTGAGCCACGATCCTATGATCCTCGGAGAGGACGACAACACGACATGGTATATCCGCCACGAGGTTCAGGTCGTGGGTGGCCATGACCACCGTCCTCCCCTCATCGTGCATCCTGTATATGAGCTCGATCATCCAGACCTGGCTCCTCGGATCTAACCCAGCAGTGGGCTCGTCGAGGAGCAGGACCTTAGGCTCAACGGCCATGACGGACGCTATAGACACCCTCTTCTTCTCCCCCCCGCTCAGGCTATATGGAGCCCTATCCTTAAGCTTTCCTATCTCGAACGCCTCCAGAAGCTTCTCGACCCTATCCCTCACCTCCTCCTCGGGGATCCCAAGCTGTAAAGGCCCGAACGCTATCTCATCCCAAACGGTGGGGCAGAAAAGCTGGACGTCCGGATCCTGGAACACCAACCCAACAGAGCTCCTGAAAAACCTACGAAAACCCTCGTCCTCAAGGAGATCCTCGGTAAGCTCGTATCCAAACGCCTTTACCTTCCCCGATTTCGGGAATATAAGCCCATCGAGGATCTGAAGGAGGGTGGATTTCCCGGAGCCGTTCGCACCAACGATGACCACCATCTCCCCCTCATCTATATCCAGCGATACGTTATCGAGGGCAGGAAACCTGTCGAGGTATTTGTAAGATACGGACTCTAATTCGTATACCCTCATCGACCCCACGCCTCCGGCCTTATCAACGCGAAATACTCGACGTTCCCCTCCTTCCCCGGAATCGGGGACCTAACGAGCCCGAGGACCTTCATCCCCGAACCCTCTATCCATCTTGTGAGATCCTCGATTATCTTCTCCCTCAACCCCTCATCCCTTATAACCCCACGCCCATCCACTACCCCACGCCCTCCCTCGAACTGCGGCTTTATAAGCGCTATTATGATCCCGGAGCCCTCCTTTAAAAGGGGAACTACAGATGGGAGGACGAAGCGCAGGGAGATGAACGATACATCCACCACCGCTATGTCCACGGGCTCCGGAAGGAAACCGAGATCCCTTATGTCCACCCCTTCCATCGATATGACCCTCGGATCCGACGCCAATTTCGGGGATAGCTGGCCATGGCCGACGTCGATGGCATAGACCCTTGAGGCCCCGGACTGCAAAAGGCAGTCCGTGAATCCGCCCTTCGAGGCGCCGACATCCACCGCAACCATGCCCCTAACATCTATCCCGAAATCCCTTAAGGCGGCCTCCAACTTCATCCCTCCCCTGCTGACATATCTCATCCTTTCTAAAACGACTATATCCGAATCATCCCCGATCATCTTCCCCGGCTTCCTGACAACCATCCCATCGACCACGACCTTCCCCGACTTTATAACTTGCTTCGCCTTCTCCCTGCTCTCCACAAATCCCTTCCTCACAAGCATGAGATCGAGCCTGGTCATCATATCCTTTCCAAGAAGAACAAGGCAACCCCGAGGATCGAGGAGGAGGCGAGGAAAACGATGTCCTTGAACCTCATCCTTTCGGGCGTCATCGTCCTTATATCCCCTGTAAACCCCCTCGACTTCATGGCCATGAAAACCCTTTCGCTCATCGCATACGATTTCGCCGCGATCACCGCGATCCTCGAGGCAACCCAAATCCTCTCCCCCTTCGTTCTATACACTATCGTCCTGCTCTTCCTCGCCATATACATATCCTGGATAACCCTTACCAGGATGAAAACGTATCTATATGTCATCCCGAGGATGAGGACGAACACCGCCGGGACCCTGAAAGCCCTTAAAGCCTTTAGAAGATCCGACCACCTTGTCGTAAGCACAACTACAACGGCGATCGATACGGACGTCGCAACCCTTATGACGAAAAGCACCGCGCTCTCAACCCCCTCCTTCGTTATCGCTATCTCCTCCGGGATATGCCAAGGCCCGAAATCCACCCCCTTCTTCAACCTCGCCACCACGAGGATGGGGGTTCCAGGGGTTATTACGTTGAAAACAGCAGGGATCGCGATTATCCCCGTGAATATCGGTATGAAGAACCAGATCCTCTTCGTGAAGGAGAGGATGTCGAGCTTTGAAAGCAAAGCCATCAGGGTGACGATGAGATATAAGGCGGCCAGCGTCTCCGGCCTCTTAAAAAGCGAGGCGAAGACTATAAGGCAGACCATGGCCGCAAGCTTCGCCCTCGGATCCATGCCCTGGAGAAGTCCGTCCTTCCTCGCCATCTCCTCCGAGAAGATGGCCCTCTCGATAAGGGATAAGAACTCATTCACCCCTTTCTCGATAGAGCTCAGCCTGGACCTCTTCCCAGAGGGTATACCATCCAGCATGGATCCTCCTCCGTTTTATATCCCCTTCCCGATGGTCGTCTTCACAAGCCCTCCGTGCTTTACCCCCTTCCTGCTCATCAGCTCGTCCGATATGAGCTTCACCTTGGAAGCCTTATCCTTTATGACGAGGACCTCGAGGCAGTTCCTCTCGTCCAGATGGACGTGGAGCGAGGACACTATCGATTCGTAGTTCTCATGCTGGATATCTATCAGAAGATCCCCTACATCCCCGACCTCGTGATCGTAGACTATCGATAGAACTCCGATGGTCTCCTCGTCCCCGGACGCCCACTCCTGCTCCACTATGAAATTCCTTATGAGATCCCTTATGGCCTCGGACCTCTGCGTGTATCCCTTGGCGGATATCAGCTCGTCGTATCTGGAAAGAAGGCTCTCTGTTATGGATATCCCAAACCTGACCACCTTCTCCTTCCTCGCTTTCTTCCTCATCCTATGTTTCCTCCCTTCCTTCAAAACCCAAGTAGTTCCATCCTCAATCGGGATATAGAGGAGAGCGTATCCCCGACCATCTCGAGGAGGGATGAGGGCGGATCTATACCCATCCCCCTCGATATCGTATCGAGCAATCCCTTATCCCTCAAGGGGATACCGGGGAAAGCCCTTTCTTGAACGATTTGAACCCTGTTCTCCAGGAGCCGGAGGAAGGTATAGGACCTTATTAGCATATCCACCTTCTCCTTTCCCATGATCCCCTTTTCCCCTATGGCTCCGATCGCCCGAACTATATTGGGGTTTCTCAAAGCCCTGTCCTCCTTCCCATGGATTATCTGGGTTATCTGGACTATAAGCTCTATATCCATTATCCCCCCACGTCCAAGCTTTATATCGAGCCACCCCGACCCTGGATCGAGAGCCCTTTCCCTTTCCACCCTCCCCCTTATCCTCCTTATCTCATCCATAGACCTCTCGTCCCACTCCCTGCAGAACACCGCCTCCTCTATAGCCCTTATCGCCCTCTCCCCTATCCCCCTATCCCCAGCTATCCACCTCGACCTCACGAAGGCCACCCTCTCCCAAGGGGAAAGGCCTTCGGCCATGTAGCGCTCGTATCCATCTATCGTCTGGACCATGGGCGATGTCTCGCCCCCAATCCTCAGCCTCGTATCGACCTTGAAGTCGTATCCTTCCTCCGTCAGGGACTGGAGCGCCTCCATGACCATCCTCGAGAGCCTAACGGCATCCCCTTCCCTCCACCCGGATGTTATGAAAGCTATATCGAGATCGGAGGAGTAATGCATCTCCTTCCCCGCAAGCTTCCCATGGGCTATTATCGAGAAGCCGTTTGATGGATCCTTCCCCATGAGCTCCGAGCACAAAAGGAGCGAAACCCTTACAGATGCCTCCCCGAGATCGCTTATCTCCTCCATAACCTCCTCGATCCCGGCCATCCCCCCGATATCCTTCATCCCTATCCTCAACATCTCCTTCTTCTTATATATCCTCAACTCCCTCATCCTGTCCTGAAGCGATCCATGCCCTTTAATCCTTTCCAAAAGCTCCTTTACCATCTCCTCCACCCCTTTTGTAGAGGACATCGCCGAAGGATCCATGAGCTCGTCTATATACTCCGGATGCTTCAGGAAGGAGTTGGAGAGCGCCTCGCTCTCCGCCCCGATCCTCGCCAGGATCTCCATGGCCTTCGGGTTCTGGGCAAGGGATTCGAAGAAGGAGACCCTGTTCCCAAACGCCTCCCCAAACCTCTGGAGCCTTAAAAGCGCCAGATCCGGGTTTGGCGTCGAGGAAGAGGCCTTTAGGATGGAAGGGATGAGGGATAGCATCTTCCTCCTCTCCTTACGGGGGAGTGGTAGGCCATGAGGCCCTTGGAGCATGAAATGAACCGCCCTTAATGCGGACCTCGGATCCCTAAACCCAAGGCCCTCCATATGCTTTATGCCCTCCTCCTCCGAATCCCAAACCCATCCCACAACCCCTCCTGGGGTTAACTCCGAAACGATCCTGTTATATATCTCCCTCGTCTTCTCCATAACCCCTTTTAGATCCTCAAGGAACTCCAAGGGCCTGTCATACCCCATCATCCTCGATATCATCCTCAACGCCGATGGACTCTTCGGAATCCTGAATAATGGGGTATCGTATATTATCTGGAGCCTATGTTCGAGGGTTCTCAGGAACCTGTAAGAGGATTCCAGCGCCCTTCCTTCTTCCTCCGATATCATCCCTGCCCTTTTAAGCCTTCTAAGCGCCTCGAATGTATTCCGGACGCGGAGCTCCGGATTCCCCAATCCCCCTATAAGCCCTAATATCTGGACCACGAACTCTACGTCCCTTATCCCTCCCCTCCCCTTTTTTATATTGTCCTCTATATCCATCCTCTCCCTTATCCTGACAAGCTCTAATATATCCTCCGGTTCGAGGGCCATCCCGTACACAAACCCCTCTATATACCTTGTGAACCTGTCCCCGAGGCCAGGGCTTCCTGCCACAACCCTCCCCTTTATCATCGCCTGTCTCTCCCATGGCTCGCTCCACTGCTCGCAGTATGAGGTGAAGGCCTCCATGGATATGGAAAGGGGCCCTGAATCCCCAAATGGCCTCAGCCTCATATCGACCCTATACAGCCTCCCCTCCGATCCGAAGGAAGATATGGATTTGACGATGAGCTCTGAGAGCTTCTTGAAGAAAACCCCGTTCCCTATCCTCGTCCCCCCATCCGTTACGCCTTCCCCATCCCAGATAAATATCAGGTCCACATCGGAGCTGTAGTTGAGCTCCCATCCCCCAAGCTTCCCCATTCCAACTATTATGAACTCGGCCTCGCCGCCCGATCCATCCTTCCTCGGGCTCCCGTATATGGCCCTGAGCTCCTCCATACATATATCGAGGACGACGGATATCGAGGCTGCGGCTAAGCTGGAGAGCATGGCCGTCACCTCCTCAAGATCCAGGAATCCGAGGAGGTCGGCAGCGGCTATCCTCATCATCTCCCTGTTTTTCCACCTCCTAACCGATTCCAGCCTCGATTCCATCCTCCTCATCGAGAACGCCCCTCCCCTCGCTTCCTCCTCCATGGCTTTGAGGGATGGCTTGCGGAGCAGGAGGCCGAGATCCGAGATCAGCTCGACGTATTCCGGGTTTTTGACGAGGAGGTCCGCCAAGAACTGGCTCGAGCCGAGGAGGAAGCCGAGCCTATATGAGGCCGCCGGCGTTGGGAGGAGTGCGATGAGCCCAGAAGCCGTGGCCGAGGATATCAGCCTTTCCGCGTTCGCGCAGCCGGCCCTCGGATTCGGGGATTCCGATATCCCATCCACGAGCCCCTTCACGATCTCACCATACTCACCGGATATAGTCAGGGCCTTTAAAAGGCCCTCGAGATGGAGATCACCTTCCGATATCTTCGGATCCAATCCTGAAGATCCTCCTCTTTATCTCCCTGAACTCCTCCTGGGGGATCTTCCCCCCTTTTTGAGAAACGACGTAGAAGGCGTCCTCCGCCTTCCCAGCCCACGTTATCGCCTTCGCCGTCCTTATATCCAGCCCCATAGAGGACAGGGCCTTGGTGAGGGAGTAGAAGAGTCCGCGGACGTCCTGCGCTACGATGTGGATATAGGTCATATCATCGGCAACGGAGTTCGTTATGTTGACGTCCTCCACCTTAAAAGACGGCATGGCCTTCCCGGATTCCGCTATGATATCCTCAACGGATCTCCTTCCCCTTAGGACATCCTCCAGCGCATCCACCGCCTTCCTCGCCTTATAACCGGACAATGCCCTCCCCTTATAAGATGCCCAGATGGAATCGAGGGCTATCCTGCCGAAATCCGAATTCAGGGTGTAGGCGTATACGGTGTATATATCCACATCCCCGGCATAGAGCGTCCCCGTTATCTTGCTCAAGAGGCCTGGGACCGGATCGTCGAACGCACATATGACGATCTCGCTCATCCCCTCCCTCTCCACGACCTCTATCAACGGCCCTTCCGAGGAAAGGAGCTTGGAGAGCATCTCCATATGGAGCGATACGAGCTCCATCGGGGTGTTGAGGAAATACGCCGGGGGAAGGAGCTCGAGGAGCTCGAAAGCCCTCCCGTCCGACATCCTGGAATCCGATGCGAGCCCCCTTCTCGCCTTCTCCTTTGCCCTCTCCGCCCCCCTCCCCATACCCTCCTCCAAATCCTCCCTTATGGATGACCTCGCCTTAAGGTAAAGTTCCTCCATAAGCCCCATCTCCATAACCGTGTATCCCCCTCCTACCGATATCGTGTCCGCATACGAGAGGATGTAGAGCATATCGAGGAGTTCCTCATCCCCAACCAGATCCACCACATCCCTTATCGTCTCAGGAAGGCTTAAGTCCCTGAGCCTCGAATGCCTTGGGAGCAACAGGTGAAGCCTTACAAGCTTCTCCACCTTCCTCGCTTTCTCCTCCCCAAGCCCTAAATCCAAAGCCACCTTATAGGCGATCGAGGCGCCGATCTCCGCATGGTCGAAAAGCGTAGAGGATCCCTCTGCAACGATCTTCCCGAAATCGTGGAGGAGGGCCGAGAGGAACAAGACATCGTTATCCCTTACCCTCATCTTCGCTTCTTGTAGAGGACTATCATCCGATGGCTCGATAGACTCTATGCATTCTACAACCTTGAGGGAATGCTCCCCGACCGTAAACCTGTGGGCAGGATCCGAAGGGACGAGCTTCATCGCCCTCGATATCCCCGGGATGACCAGGTCGAGAAGGCCTATGGATAACATCTCCCTGAGCATCTCGGAGACGCGGCATCCATCCCTTAAAAGGTCCGAGATCGTGGAGATCACCACATCCCTGTTCTTCCTCCCAACCCTAACCAAAGCCTTCTTCAACGATGGACCTATGGAAAATCCGTATCTCTTCGAAAGCGAGAACGCCTTGGATAAGGTCCGAGGCCCAATCCCCTTCCCGCTTGGATCCATAACCCCTCTGAAGACCGATATCCCATCCCCGGCGTCGAGCCTCATCTCGGATACCGCCTCGCAAATGCCGTCATAAGCCCTCTCTATCCATTCCATCCACGAGAAGACCTTCTCCATAAACTCCAAATACCCTGCACCTAAGAGCGCCCTCCCAGCCTCCTCCTGAAGGTTCACTATAAGGACGTCGGATCTCCTCCCGGATCTCATGTGAAGCCAATTCCTGAGCCCCAGAAGGTTTTCATATGAGGACCTCGCGGAATCCGCAACCTTCTCCGGAATAACACCCCTTTCAACAGCCCTCTTCATCGGATCCCCGTCCCTCGCCCCAAGGACAACCTTGGAGATCCAGATAGCCCTTTGGAAATCCCTCAGCCCTCCCCTCCCATCCCTTATGTTCGGCTCGAGGGAATACAAGCCATCGAACCTCCTCGTCGAGATCTCGCGGGAAGATATGATATCCTGAACGAAAAGGATGGGGTTTATGGATTTATATAGCTCCGAGATGAGCTTTCTGAAAGGCCTCATGCTCCCAGCTATATGCCTCGCGTCCAAAAGGGATGTCCTCGTCCTGTAATCGAACTGGGGACAATCGGCTATCGGCCTGAAGGCATATGAAAGGTCGAATCCACACCCATCTATGAGGACTTCCACCATCAGCCTGAAAGCATTTCTTATAAGTATGTCGACGAAAGGATCCTCCTCCTCCAGCGGGACGAAGGCCACGTCTATATCCGAAAAAGGCGAAAGCTCCTTCCTCCCATAACCACCGGTAGCTATAATGGAGAGGGCACCCCTTTTATCCAGGTCCCCCCTTCCCTCCTCCCTCGTCCTCGAGAGGGCAAGGGCATATATCCTCCCTATGGCCAAGTCCATGAGATCCGAATAGGCCTTTGAGAAACCCGGGCTAAAGGGGCTATGATCCTCTAAGATCTTACTCCTCTCCCCTTTTATCCACTCTATAAGGCCTTCAGGACTTATCCTCTCCCCGACGATCGTTTCAAAGCCGAACCTCCCCTCCTAACTCCGCCGACCTATACATGGCCTCCTGGATCCTCGTGACGACGAGCGCCTCCTCCCCGGACGATATCTGGATGGGCTTATCTTGCAGGATACAATCGACGAAATGCTCCTGAGGGTTCCAGTATCCGGCGGCCTTCCTGTCCTTGGGTATATCCACAAGCACCTCCTCCGGCTTCCCATCCCTGTCCTTGTATATGGTAAGGGGAGAAAGCCTCATCCCCGCCTTTGACCCGAAGAAGAAGACCCCGCCTGGGTCCGGGACGTTCACCGCGAACGACGATTCGATCCATATAGCTCCACCATCCTTAAGCCTTATATAACCGACGGCGAGCTCCTCAACGTCGACCCCGGCCGCAATCGCCTTCTCCTTATCTATCTCCTGATACATGGAGCAGGAGACGGAATCGACCTCCGGAAACCCGAGGAGGCCGAGGACCAGATCTATGCTGTATCCCCCGAGGTCCATCATCGTTCCCCCTCCGGCCAGCTCCTTCTTCATGAACCAGGAGCCGAAGGCCTTCATCCCTTCGTCGAATCCCGGCCTCCCCCTCCACCTATGTCCTATACATCTTACGAAGTATATCCTCCCGAGTTCCCCAGAATCTATTACCTCCTTAGCCCTCCTTGCCTCCGGGCTGAACCTGCTCCTGTAATAAACCATGAGCTTCTTCCCCGACCTTTTCGCCTCCTCCACCATCTCCTCGGCTTCCGATGCGTTCCTCGCCATGGGCTTCTCGCAAAGGACGTGTTTCCCAGCCCTGAGGGAATCCACGGTGGCCGGGGCGTGGAGGTATACGGGAAGGCATATGCTCACGGCATCTACCTCATCCATGGATAGGAGATCCCTCCAGTCCCTGAACGTGTATTTCACCTTGTGCTCCTTCGCGAAGGCCTTGGCCTTCCCCTCGTCTATATCGGCGACGGCTATGACCTTAACCCCCTTTATCTGGGAGTATATCTTGGCATGGGAATTGGCTATCATCCCAGCCCCTATTATCCCTATTCCCAATCTCCTCCTCATCCTTCATCCCCTTTCTTATAGATCTTAGACCCGTATGATATAAACTCCTCCGCCATTACCGCTATCTTCTCCCACGTATGGCCTACGGCATCCGGAGATGGATACCACTTCCCTATAAAGCCTCCGTTAAACCTCCCGAAGGCATCTATGAGCCTCCTCGCATACCTCCTGACGTCCTCCACGCTCCCTCTCACCATCGTCCCCTGTATATCTACCGGACACCAGAAGCAGATCCTCCCCCCAAACCTCCTGGACAACTCCTCCACCCCCATGTTCTCCTGCTGGTCCATCTGGATCACCTGAAGCCCGGCATCTATAAGGTCGTCGAGGAGCTCGGATATATGTCCGCAACTGTGGAGGAAGGTTAGGAGGCCGAGATCCCTCGCAAAGCCGTATACCTTTGCATATCTCTTCTTCCAGAACCTCCTAAAGAGCTCTGGGGAGACCATCGAACGATCCTGCAGCCCCCAATCGTCGGCAGAGCATATCCCTTCCGCCCCTATGGATGCGAAATGCCTTATCGAATCCATAGCTATATCCGCTAACTTATCCAAAAGCATCTCGAGCTCGTCCGGATGTTCGTATGGATCGGTCCAAGCCTCCTCATGTCCCCTGAGGTATTCGAGCCTGTGTATGAAGCTAAGGGGTATATGAGCGAGGACGAACTTCCCCTCCTTGTTCTCTTCTATCGCCCTCCTCGCCCTCTCATACCTTTCCGGAAGGTCGTAATTAGGGAAGGGGTAGTCGTTGAGGATGGAATAATCCCTTAAGGGATGGAACTTCACCTGCCCCATGGTCCTCCCTTCCCTGTCCTTCTCCCATATACAGCCCCATTCATCCTCCCCCGGGGATTTAGGCCTCCAATTCGGATCCGGATCCGGACCTACGTGGAGGAAATCGGTGCCGAAAGGCTCCGGGAGGTCCACAGGGATCCTATCGGGACCCTGGAAGAGGACCGCCCTCCTGACCCTCTCGCTTCCCGTCACCTCAATCCCCCCTACCGCACCGGTTCGATCAAGAATATAGGATCGCCGGAATGGACTAACTGTCCGTTCCCCTTTAGGATCCTAACTATCCTGCATCTCTTCTGGGCCTTGAGCTCGTTCATCAGCTTCATCGATTCCAATATGCAAAGGGTAGTCCCCTCCTCCACTATATCCCCCTCCTCGACGAACGGCGGCAAATCGGGAGACGGGGCCCTATAGAAGGTCCCCTCCATGGGCGAGATCACCTCCTCATATATCCCCCCTGGATGTCCTTCCGCGTCCCCCTCTCGAGACGCCTCCTTCGCTATGGAGGTAGGCCCTCCTTTCAAGGCCTTGATCCTTATGCCCCCGATCCTAACCTCTATCTCCTCCACATCGAACTCCGAGACCATCCTGCTTATCTCGGCTATGAGCTCGAAGGGAAGCTCGAAACCCCCCAACCCCTCCCCTCCTTCGTATTACCATGCCCTTATCTTGGAGAGCTCCGATTGGAGCTCACAAAGCCTCTTGTATAGCCCTTCCCTCGATATGAGCTCCTCGTGTGTCCCGATATCCACCAGCCTACCCTGGTCCAGGACGACGAGCTTATTGGCCTTCCTCAAGGTGGAGAGCCTATGTGCTATGGCTATCGTGGTCCTGCCCTCTACAAGCCTCTCTATGGCCTGCTGTATCTGCATCTCCGTCTCCGTATCCACCGAGGACGTTGCCTCGTCCAGTATCAATATCCGAGGGTTGGCAAGTATAGCCCTGGCTATGGAAACCCTCTGCATCTCCCCTCCTGACAGCATAACCCCTCTCTCCCCTACCTGGGTATCGTAAGCATCTGGGAAGTTCATGATGAAATTGTGGGCGTTTGCGGCCTTTGCAGCCCTCACAACATCCTCGAACCTCGCATCCGGCCTTGCATACGCTATGTTCTCGAGAACGGATCCGTGGAAGAGGTAGGGATCCTGAGGGACTATCCCTATCTGGCTCCTCAGGGATTTCAGGGATACGTCTTTTATGTTATATCCATCCACGTATATATTCCCTTCCTGGGGCTCGTAGAACCTGCATATGAGCTTTATGAGGGTGCTCTTCCCCGCACCGCTCGGCCCGACGAGCCCTATCATCTCCCCAGGCCTTATGTGGAGGTTTACGTTTTGCAATGCCGGCTTTATCCCGTCGTAGGAGAAGGTCACGTTCTCGAACACGATATCCCCTTTTATCTCCGGAAGCGTTATGGCATCCGGATCGTTGTAAGCCTCCGGCTCCGCATCCAAGACCTCGAAAACCCTTTCGGCAGCCGTTGCCGCCCTCTGAAGCCTGTTGTTGAGGTTGCAAAGGACCCTAACAGGCCCGTAGAACTGCCACATGTATCCTGTGAAGGCCATGAGGACCCCAAGGCTGAGCTCCCCGTTTATCACCTTAACCCCTCCAACTCCCCATATTATTATGGAACCCAAGGATGTCAGGAAGCCCATGGTTGGGAAGTAAACGGTCCAGATCTTAGCGGCGGTCAGGTGTGCGTTTACGACCTCCTCGGTTTTATCCCTGAACCTCGCTATCTCCCTCCTCTCCTGTGCGAAGGCCTTCACCACCCTTATCCCTGGTATCGTATCGGCGAGGATGGCGGATAGAACCGCCCATCTCCTCCAAACCCTATGGAATATCTTGTGAAGCTTTCTTCCGAAGAACATCGTCCCTACTATAAGCAGTGGTATCGGGGCCATGGTAAGGAGTGCGAGCTGCCAGTTCATGTAGAAGAGCATAAAGGTTATCCCTATCAGGGTTAGGATGTTTATTATAAGGTCCTGAACCCCTTCAACGATGAAGTCCTGAAGGTTCCCAGTATCATATGTTACCCTGGCCATTATCTGGCCCGTTTGCCTCATGTCGAAGAACCTGAGCGTGAGATGCTGGATCTTCTCGAACACCTGTGTCCTCAACATATAGATTATCTTCTGTCCGAGCCATTCCATTATGTAGCCCCTCGCTCCTGAAACTATCCCCGTGGCGATCTGTATCCCGAGGAGCGAGATTATGACCATGATGAGCACCCGCACCCTATCGGAGACGGCCATGGCCATCTTAGGGGCGAGGACGCTGTCCGTCAGTATCTTCATGAGGTATGGGGGAGCGAGGTTCATGACCGTCAGAGCTATAGTAAGCGTTAAGGATAGGGTTGCGATGTGCCAGTAAGGCTTTATGTATGCGAGAAGCCTCTTTAAAAGATGCGTTTTCCTAAGGCATCTCGGGCATACGTCGAGCCATCTCGGTATAGCTGCCCCGCATTTCGGACACCTGACCTTCATCGGAGGGCCCTGCGGATGATGCGATGGCAATTCCTCCCTCTTCTCGCCCTTCACCATGGCCTCCAGCTCACCCACAACCCTCCCAACCTTCTGGGCCGTGGACCTCGTGAACCTCAGGACCTGATAGGCCCTTTCCTCCGTATGGATCTCCAGAACCCCGTTCCCCACGAACTGCTTAAGCTTCACTTCTCTAGCCGATGAGATAGGGATCTGCAGAATCCCGTCCCCATGTCCCTGCTCGAGCCCTATTATCCTCTTGGATGTTACGATCATCCACGTCGTTCCATACCTTCCATCATATGTCAGGTCGGAAGATATGGCCATCTTTATCTCTTCATCCTGGTCGATTATATCATCGAGGGATCTCCTGACATCTTCCGGCAGATCCTCCGAGCATTGATCTGTTATATCCTCTTCTTTCACGGAAGCACCCACCTCCCTTTCGTATCTACTGAACCCCCGAGAGATCTTAGAACTTATAGATCTCATGAAAAGGCGCTCACCTCCTTACATCATCCTCCTCCCAACGATCAGCGATATGAGTCCCAAAACGATCCCAACCCCATTGAACTTTATCGAAAGCCCGAACGTTACGGAGAAGACCTCCATGTTGAGGACGGCCGGCCCAAAGCCTATGGCGAACGTCCTCGTAAGGATATCATGGGCGCTCCCCTGGGGAATCCATAGGCTTATTACCTCCCCTATGAGAGTTCCCCCTATAAGGCATAGGAGGAATAGCAAGATAAGCCATAGGATCCCACCCCTCCTCGCATCCCTCGTCGCTATGACCCTCATCCGCCGCTCTCCTTTCTAACCCCCTCATCCACAAACGATTTGGATGCGGAGGCCATCCCGAGCATGGAACCCAAGTTCATCGTCTCTACCGCGGTGCTCGGCACTATTATTATCGACCCTTTCTCCCTAAGCCCTTCGTAAAGCATGTTCATCGCCCTGAGGTGTAGCGCCGTTGGGTTGCTCTCGTAAAACCTCGCCGCCTCCTCGAACATATGGGCTATCTGCGTCTCCGACTCCCCAAGTATTATCCTCGCCTGGCGTTCCCTCTCAGCCTGGGCTTGCTTGGACATCGCATCCTGTAAGGCGCTTGGGATCAAGACATCCCTTATCTCGACGGATATGACATGTATCCCCCAGGGCTGTGACCTCTCATCTATTATCCTCCTGAGCTCCTTATCGAGCTCCTCCCTCCCCATGAGCATCGTGGAGAGATCCGTCTTCCCTATTATCTCCCTAAGGGCCGTCTGCGATGCCCATGTTATCGCTTCCTTGTAATCGGACACCTCCAAGGCCGCCTTCTCCGGATCGACAACCTTCCAGAATAGAACGGCATCCACATCCACGGGGACGTTGTCCCTTGTCAACGTCTGCTCCGCCCTGAATGTCGAGGTTATAACCCTGGTATCTATCCAATGCGATATGGAGTCGATAATAGGTATCGCGAAGAAGACCCCCGGCCCATACATCCTATGGTATCTCCCGAGCCTTAAAAGCACGGCCCTCTCCCATTGGGACGCTATCTGTATCCCCGATGCCACTATGAAGCCCAATATCGCGAAAACTATCAGGGCCGTGATATCCTTAACCTGGAGCATGATCCGGAATCCGAGTATGCATATCGCTATGAAAACGGATACGTTAAGAGCATTTATCCTCCTCATCCTTCTCCTCCCCTCCCGCTATCGAAGCTGTCCGGAGGAACATCCCTCCTTCCGAACCTGTAAAGTATTGCCTCAGCTATCCTGCCCGATGCCTTCCCATCCCCATAAGGGTTTGCCCTCGTCGCCATCCTCCTATATTCCTCCTCGTCCTCAAGGAGCCTCGATGCCTCCTCCACTATCCTGTCCGTGTCCACCCCAACAAGCCTTGCAGTCCCAGCCTCTATGGCCTCCTCCCTTTCCGTAACCTCCCTCATGACGAGGACGGGCTTCCCGAGGGATGGGGCTTCCTCCTGTATCCCGCCGGAATCCGTAAGTATAAGATAGGACCTTTTTAAGAGCGCCACGAACCTACCGTAATCGGGGGGATCCGTTATTATGGCCCTTTCCACCCCGCCAAGTATCCTACGGGCAGTTTCCCTAACTATCGGGTTCCTGTGTGCCGGGAAGACGAGGGTTATGTCATCGAACCTCTCTACTATCGCCCTTAATGCCAGGCATATGTTCTCCAAAGCCTTCCCCCAGCTCTCCCTCCTATGTGCCGTGGCAACAAGAACCCTCCCTTTAAGAGGCCCTATATCGAGCATTATATCCCTTGAAGAGACGTCGAGGAGGGCATCTATGACCGTGTTGCCCGTGACGAATATCCATGAAGGATCTATTCCCTCCGAGATAAGGTTTGTCCTGGCCCTCTCGGTTGGGGCGAAATGGATATCGCATATCATGTCCGCTATCCTTCTGTTGATCTCCTCCGGAAACGGCCTGAACTTATCCCCAGACCTTAGCCCGGCTTCGACATGGCCGATGGGTATCCTGTTGTAATAGGCTGCCAGGCTCCCGGCAAGCGAGGTCGTGGCATCCCCATGGACGAGGACGAGATCGGGCTGAACCTCCCTTATGATCCTATCCAACCCCTCCAGGGACTTCGAGGTTATCTCCGTCAGCCTCTGCCCCTCCTTCATTATGGAGAGGTCGTAGTGCGGATGGATCCCGAAAAGCTCCAGGACTTGGGACAACATCTCCCTATGCTGCCCCGTGACGGCCACCACGGTATCGAAATCCTCGGATCTTCCCTTGAGCTCCTTTATAACCGGGGCCATCTTTATGGCCTCGGGCCTCGTCCCGAAGGCGACGAGCACCCTTATCCTCCCATCCCTCAACCCTTTCCTTTCCTCCTTCTTCCTCTTTAACTTTGAACCTATCCCTCTCCTCCCGAAAAGACGGCCTACTGCCTAACCTAATTATATCACAAAACTCAGAAAGGAAGCAAGAAATCGTGAGGGTATAACTGAGTGCGTTACCCACATAGGGAATTCGAAATTCGGATTTCGGAATTGAAAAATTGTAGGGGCAACCCCCTGTGGTTGCCCAAAAACCAGGGCAGGCACAGGGACCTGCCCCTACAAGGATGGTTACGATCCGTCCTCCGAGTCCATCGTGAGGGTATAACCTATGCTGTTAGCTTGACATGACCTGCTTTCCTGTATTAGGATATAAACGGGTGGGATTGTGGATATAAGGCTTTGCGATATAGGGGAGTTCGGGCTCATAAAGATATTGGCGGAAGGATTTGGTGCAAAACCTTCCGAAAGGCTCATCGTGTCCATAGGTGATGATACGGCCGCTATCTCCTTAGGAGGAGAAACGCTGCTTTTCACGACCGATGCTTTGGTGGAAGGCATACATTTCAACCTCGATATATCGAGCTTCTACGATGTCGGCTGGAGGGCGATGGCATCGAACATAAGCGATATAGCGTCCATGGGAGGGTCTCCCCTCTGGGCCCTCGTCACCGTGGCGTTAAGGAAGGAGATCCTCGTCGATCGGATAAAGGATCTGTATCGGGGGATGAAGGAGATAGCGGACGAATTCGGGGTCCAGATAGCCGGGGGTGATACGGTCTCTTCCCCTGGCCCGATCTTCATAAACATAGCGATGATCGGGGTCTGCAAGGGGAAGCCCATCACGAGGTCCGGAGCAAGGGTTGGGGACGCGATATTCGTCACCGGGGATCTGGGGGGATCGGCCGCAGGCCTTCGATACCTTCTCTCAAGGGGGATGAAAGAAGGGGATATGGAATGGTGGGCTAAGGGGATCGTCTCACGCCATCTATTCCCAACCCCAAGGGTGAAGGAGGGGATGAAGCTTGCGGAGATGGGGATCACGGCCATGACGGACATAAGCGACGGATTGGCAAGCGAGCTCATCAATATAAGCGAGATGAGCGGGGTTGGAATGCTCATTTATGCGGACTCCATCCCTATATCGGAGGAGACAAGGGCTTGGGCCGAGATCTCCAATACCGACCCCTTAGACCTCGCACTATTCGGAGGGGAGGATTACGAGCTCGTCTTCACCGCCCCTTCAGAGCTAACGGAAACCTTGGAGTCATTTAAGGACATGGCGCCGATAAGGAGGATAGGTTTAGTAGACGGCTCTAAATCCATAAGGATCTTGTTTCCGGATGGATCCGAGAGGACGATAGAGAGGAGGGGATACGAGCATTTCGTCGAAGATGGGCCCTAAAGCCTTGGAGATATCGAAACTCAAGTTCTCATACCGAGGATCGGAAAGGTTCGTGATAGATGGGCTCGATTACGAACAGGAGGCCGGAAAGCTCGTCATGCTGGCGGGGAGATCGGGAGCGGGGAAATCAACCCTATGCAAGATAATAGCTGGGGCGATCCCGACATCGCAAATGGGAGAGATATCGGGCGAGGTAAAGGTTTTCGGGAAATCGGTCCTGGATTCAAAGCCATTTGAGATGATAGGATCCATCGGAATAGTATTTCAGGACTTCGAGTCGCAGCTCTTCTCTACATCCGTCGAACTCGAAGTGGCATTTGGGCTCGAAAACCTCGCCATCCCAAGGGAGGAAATGAGAAGGATCGTATACGAGAGCTTAGAACAGGTTGGGCTTAGGGAAGAGATGGGAAGGGAACCCTGGAAGTTGTCAGGGGGTGAGAAGCAAAGGCTTGCAATCGCATCCGCCATAGCTATGAGGCCGAAGATCCTGCTCCTCGATGAACCGATGACCGATATAGATCCCATCGGAAGGGAGGAGATATCGAGGATCCTCGAAGATCTTAAGGAGAAGGGGATGACGATGCTCCTCGTGGATCACGATGTGGAAGGGGTCCCGGAATGCGACATCCTGGCTATAATGGAGAACGGATCGATAACGAGATCGGGGAAGTTCTCCGAGATCTCCTCCGATCCCTTGGCCCTCCCGAAATACGGCATAAGGCCCCATTCCCTTCGACCTTTCCTCAGCTCCATCGGAATATCGGGTTTCCGCGGCCCGGAAGATGCCTCGGAGAAGTTCCTCGAGATGATCGGGGAAGAAAGGCTCGAGAGGATAAGAAAAGCATGGGAAAAGCTCCACGGGAAAAGGATGGAGGGATCGGGCTATAATATAATGGAGCTCCGCGATATCCGATATTCCTACCTCAAAGGGAAAGAGGTTATAAAGGGAATATCGCTAAATATAAGGGACGGGGAGTTCGTAGCGATAATCGGACCGAATGGATCGGGGAAGACAACGCTTGCCAAGATCATGGGAGGAATACTCAAACCGGACTCGGGCGACGTCCTGTTCAGGGGAAAGGCCGGGTTCAGGAAGGGGAAGGACGTCGGATATGTCTTCCAGAACCCGGATCAGCAGATATTCGCAACATCCGTCTTCGATGAGGTGGCTTTCGGCCCAAGGAACCTCGGGAAAAACCGGGAAGAGGTAAAGGAAGCCGTTGAGAAAGCCCTCGATGCCGTCGGACTCATCGGACGCGAGAAGGAGGACCCATTCCAGATGACAAGGGGGGATAGGCAGAAGGTGGCGGTGGCTTCCGTCCTGGCATGCGATCCTCAGCTGATAATACTCGACGAGCCAACCACAGGCCTTGATTACGAGGAACAGTTGAGGATGATGGAGTTCCTGAAAATGCTGAACGATTCCGGGAAAACCGTGGCGATCATAACCCATTCGATGTGGGTCGTCGCACAATACGCCGAAAGATGCGTGGTGGTAAAGGATGGCCAGGTTGCCTTGGATGGACCGACAAGGGAGGTCTTCTCCAAGGAGGAGGAGCTAAAATCCCTCCATATAAGGGTTCCAGAGATAACATCCTTCGGGAATAAGCTCGGGATTACATTCCTTTCCGCCTCCGAGGCTATAGAGCTCATAAGCTCCTCCATCGACGTTAATCCATCCCCCCTTCCTCCCCCACAAAGCACAAATGCACCATGACCTACGCAATCGACCTTAAAAAGGAGCAACACTGTTAAAGAAATGAATAACAACGAGGAGGTGATGGGAATGAGTATCCGGTCTTTCAGGCCAAACGTGCCGAGATCGACTTTTGCCCCGGTCCTTTTGGCGCTCTTTTGCCTGGCCTCCCTCGCCCCGGCGAGGCCCGGTTCATCCGCTCCTGCCGGGCAAGGCGAACCCGCCTTCGCCTCATGGCAGGTCCTTTCCGAAAGCCGAGACGAGGCGCTCTACCAGCTTTTCCTTGAAGGAAGCGTTGTCGAAGGGCTGGAGCTGCGCTGGTTCGCCACCGGTAGCGGGGGCAACCGCAATAACGATTACGCGGAGATCAAGTTATACAATGCCATTGGCCAGCTCGTGGGTCGCTTCCGGTACGGGAGAGAAGGCGACAACCGCGACAGCGTCACCGGCTGGCACGCTGCTTATATGGTCCTGCCGCAGAGGGCGGTGGTGAGCAAGGCCGAGTTGCTCCTCCACCAGCCGGGCGGCTCTCCCAGGTTGGCAATCTCCTTTTCCTGGGCAAAACCATGGAACGCAGGCGTAGATATACAATACTATCCATTGTCTTACGAGGGGCGGGTTTTCGCATCCGGTCTCGAGGCCCTTCCCAGGGGCAAGGTCTGGCTGCATGCGGTTTGGCCCCCCTGGCCTAAATCGGCTATCGATTATGTGGTGTGGAAGAGCTTTACCAAGCCTGTGCCCCCTTCCGGATTTGAGGCTAACCCGGACGTCTATGTTGATACAAGCTATGTCGGAACGATCAACACAATTGGCGAGGGCTGGACCGGTCAGGGCGGCTACGCTATCGCTGTGCAGGCGGGCGTAGGCCAGGGAAGCTGGATAAGGGATGCGCTTCATTGGGGAAGGAAGCAGTGCCTCTATAAGGCCGTGAGCCACACCCCTGAAGGGTATATCCAGGACGTAATGCAGAACGAGGCAAGCGGGATAACGGATATCTTTCTCGACGTCGTGGATGCTACTTTGTTGAGTTACATCAAGTTTGCCCTGGAATGCGTGCAACTGATTGCCACCCTTGACGTTGACGAAAAAGTAGCTAAAGCCCAGACGGTGGTTTTCGAGAACGTCCCCCTTCAGGGCAACAACCGTATTCATGCTTGGATACGGTTGAAAGGCGTGGTTGCGGCGCTCGGTTTGGCCCACAGCGTAGCGAGCTTTTACACCGATGGGACGATAGAGGGCGACCTCAACGGAAATCGGGGCATTGAGGTAGGTGGGATCCTGCTTCACTATCGGGGTCCTTCTTCCCCAGAGGTCACCGGGACCGTCCCAGGGAACGGAGCTGTAAACCTTCCCTTGCGTCCAGAACTAAAGATCGCCTTTAGCCAAAATATCATACTGAACAATCAAGCCAATGTGGTGCTGCATAAGGCAGGAGCTACACAGGCGATCTCCTGCACTATCGTGGCATCCGGCAATACCTTGACTATAAAGCCGAACCAGGACCTGGAAGGCAATACGGCCTATGAGTTGGAAATAAAGCCGGACGCGGTAAAGGCTCGGGATTCCCTCACCAACCTCGCTTCATACACGCTCCGTTTCACCACTGGTGCTCCTTTTATGATCAAAAGTTCTTCCCCGTCCGATGGTGAAGTTAACGTTCCCCTGGACAAAACAACTACCATACTCGTTTTCAACAAACAGATCGCACAAAAAGGCGACGCAAATCCCTCCATTGTCCTGAAAGATGCCTCCGGCCGGGTCGTGGCCCGGGTCGGTCAGGGAGCGGACTGCACTTTCTATCAACGGAATGCAAATCTTGTTCTTTCCTCTTCCCTTCTCCCTCTGGCTGCCGGGCAGCGATATACCTGGGAGATTCCGCGGGACGCCTTCCGGGACGCCTTGGGCAACCCCAACCAACCGGCCAAATTCACCTTCACCACCGCTCCGCCGGTGCAGGTGGTTGTTACAATCCCAAAGAATAACGATACCGATGTGCCAAGCCAACCCATTACCGTGTGCTTCAGCCAGCGGGTGGTTCCGGGAACCAATTATAACGGGATTACCCTTAAAGTTAGCAACACCAATGTGAACATCCGGAAGAGCTTCTCTGGCAACAAGCTAACAGTGGAGTCGCCTTCCGGCCTGGGCTACAACAAGAAATATGTTCTTACGATACCGGAAGGAGCAATGAAGGACCCCACAACAGGCGCCCCTTCGGCGGCCTATACCCTCTCCTTCGCTTCAGCGGTGCCTCCTGCGGTAGTAAGCACTACTCCGGTCAACAACGCCACCGGCGTCTACCGGGATCAGGCAATCGTCCTGACGTTTTCGGAACCGATCAAATGGCCCTCGGTTCCAGGCGATGTAGTAAAAGCTGGCAGCGTGTTAATTCCGTGCCATAGGGCCATCGAAGCCAATGAACTCATTTTGACGCCTACAAACCCGCTTCCGGCAAACACCACGATCACCGTTAGCTTACCGGCTCGTGCGGTACACGACCTCAATGGCACGCCGAACCAGTCGCCTTACAGCTTTAGCTTTACCACCGGCATAAGCGGGAGTCCTCCGCGAGTTGCCTGGACCTCCCCGGCGGATGGCGAGACAGGTGTGTCGCTGAACCAGGTCGTCTATGTGCGCTTCACCAAAAACGTGCAGCCCGGTCCGAACTGGGGGAACATCACCTTGAAAACCGAAGGCGGTCAGGCTGTGGGAGTGAATGCCGTCATCTCCTATGGGAACCAGCTTGAGCTCCGCCCCACTGGCCAGCTGAAGAAGAACACCGTCTACGTGATCACCCTCCCCGCCGGCTGTGTGAAAGAGGAGCTGGGTTCGCTTTTCGAGGGTCCAGTGGTTTTCAGGTTCCGGACGCAGTACCTGAGCGGCCCGTATCAGCCGCAGTGACACTGGCGGGGCCTTGCCCGAACTCATGTCACGAGGTCGGCCTTTTTCCCTTGACATCGATCCTCCTCTATGTTACAATTTTGGCTGGAAGGGTAAAGAAGCCCTTCGCAAACCCATATAAGGGGGTAAGGAGATATGGAGGGCAAGGGAGGCGGCGGTTCTTCTTTGACAAGGAGGAGGTTCTTAGGAGGGACAGGGCTTTTGGGATATGCCCTTATATCCCAAGGATCCATTCTTTCGGAGGCCATGGCCGAGGAGCCATCGGCACAGATCCCGAGGATAACGGTTCCTAAGGCTAAAGTCGGTCTCATCTTCACCCATATCCCTCCTCAATACCCTACCTGGCCTCACGTAGGATACGATTACGAGGGGAGGAAGAAGGAGCTGGAGGCAAAGCTCAGGGATGCATGTCCAAACACTGATTTCTCCGTAGGGACCGCACATAACGCGCAGCAAGCGCAGGATCTCCTGAAACAGATGGGGGATGTAGATGGCTTCATCGTCTATATAATCGGGATATGGACCGGCGCACCGAACGTTATAGTCCATTCCGGGAAGCCTGTCGTCCTCGTGGACGACCTATTTGCAGGGTGTGGCGAGTTCATAGGGGTATATGCGGGGGCTATGAGGGAGAAGCTGCCGGTCGTTGGGGTTTCCTCGTCCGATTTCAAGGATGTTGCCAGGGCATCGAGGCTGTTCGAGGTGATGAAGGGTATAAGGAACGCGAAGATAGTGGACATCACGGATGGGGATATAAGCGGTGCTGCTGCCCAGATAAAGAAGGCTGTGGGCATAGAGGTGATAGGGATGGGGCTTTCCGAGCTTCACTCCCGCTACGAGAAAGCGGACGAGAAGGAGGCTGAGAGGTGGGCGGATAGGTGGATAAAGGAGGCTAAGAAGGTTGTCGAGCCTTCAAGGGATGAGATAATAAGATCTGGGAAGATGCACCTTGCCCTGACATCGATAATGAGCGAGAAGGGGGCGGAGGCCATAACGATAGATTGCCTTGGGGGCTTCTACAGCGGGAAGCTAAAAGCATATCCGTGCCTTTCATTCAGGCAGCTGAACGACGATGGGTTCGTTGGGGCATGCGAGGCGGACCTGAGCTCCACGATAGCGATGATAATGATAAGGCATCTGGCTGGGAGGCCTGGGATGATCTCGGATCCTGTCTTCGACTTCTCCAAATCCTGGATAATCTATGCCCATTGCGTTGGTCCGACGAAGGTCTTTGGGCCTGGGGGGAGGAGGAACGATTTCATCATAAGGTCGCATGCGGAGGATAGGAAGGGGGCTTCGATCCAATCCCTTATGCCGGTTGGGGAGGATGTTACGACGATAGAGACGAACCCATGGGAGAAGGCGATCGTGGTCCATACTGGGAGGGCGGTTGCGAACGTCGAGGAGGAGAAGGCATGCAGGACGAAGCTTGCGGCAGAAGCGAGGATCGATAAGATCCTGGCGAACTGGAGGTGGGGATGGCATAGGGTTACGTTTTACGGGGATTGGAGGAGGGATGTAAAGAACCTTGGAACCCTCATGGGATTCCAGGTTTACGAGGAGGATGTGTGATGGGCCCCGTCAAAAGGGGGTGGTGATATGTTCACGAGGAGGTTCAGCAATGCGCTTCTCATATCGCTTATCGTCCACCTTATCGTCCTCCTTGCCTTCGCACAACAGGGGACGATAGGAGGGATAGGAGAGGGTAAGGGGAGGAGGGCGGAAGGGGAAAGGAAGGAGGAGAAGAAGGAGAAGGTCGTAGAGGTCGAGTTCGGGAAGAGGTTCATGATAAGGGAGCCTGTTGCAGAGGCTGTTGAGAGGTATGCGTTGAAGAAGCTTGCGATAGCTGCTCCTGTTGAGAGGCCAGTTGCGGAGGCGTTGACGAGGGCAGAGACGATAGAGTTCGTTCCTGAGGCTATAG